>SMVB01341347.1_pt1 | contig 28820 bp, 26 predicted proteins | sample 2456461 | NCBI WGS metagenome assembly SMVB01 (sample SAMN11095934, study PRJNA526329) | marine sediment metagenome | biome: Marine sediment; feature: Surficial sediment; material: Deep marine sediment; isolation source: Hadal surficial sediment | place: Pacific Ocean | collected 2014-05 | depth... | reverse complement strand
CCGCTTGGCCTCGGCCGACAGGTTACGATGAGGTTTCGGCGGATCGCCAAACTTGACCACGCCCCAGCGGGTACTCGGCATCGTGACCAGACCGATCGGCGGCGCCATAAATCGTTCGACCTGGGCCGGATGGGAGGAATCGACCAACACCATACCGGCGACGAGAAATGGATAACGACGGGCGAATAGCTGCATATTGTAACCGCCGTAGGAATGACCGACGAGCAAAAAAGGTCGATCGATGTCCGCCGACTCCAGCAATAAATACAGCTCATTAACGATGACGGAACTGGTGCGCGGCAATGGGCCCACGTCGCTCCAACCGTAGCCGGCCCGATCGTAGGTACACACCCGGGTAAACTCCCGCACCTTGTCCACTACCGCGCGCCATTCGAGCGCACTGCCGCCGAGTCCCACGTCGAATACCACACTCGGGGTGCCATACCCTTCACAGGCGATGTGTAAACGATAACCGCCCACATCGATAAGCGACCCCGGGACCGGCGCATTGGCAGAAATCGCTGTTGACGCCCAACCCAGGATCAATAAAGTCGCGACGCGAATCACGCGAATCACGCGAATCACGCGAAGATTGCTAGACTTGCTATGAACATAAATTGCGCTCGACAATACACCTCAGTCTGACGACCGGGGAAACGGCCGCTCCGTCCAAGCCAATTTATTGTGACAGAAACCAGGCGAAAATTATCTCGTTTCCCCGGTGTTCGTGCGCGTTATTAGGCGCGACAATAGCATGGTGTCCATAGACAGCCCACCAACGGACTCCCCGCCGTCGAATTATCGACGCTTTGCAGCGATCGTATACGATACGATGGCGCTTGCGGCGATCTGGTTCTTCGCGACCTTAATCGTCATTGTCATCCTACAAGGCCAAGCAATCGCCCCCGGAAATCCGTTTTTCATGCTTTATCTGCTCATCGCTGCATACGCCTACTTTGGTTGGTGCTGGACTCGTGGTGGCCAGACCTTGGGCATGAAAGCCTGGAAGATCACCTTGGTTGCAGCCGACGCCGGGCAACCCATCGGCTGGTCACACGCAACCTTGCGATTTGGCGCCGCCATCATCTCGTGGAGCGCGTTTGGCCTCGGGTTTTTGGCCATCGCCTACGACCGCGACCGCCGTAGTTGGCACGACCGAATTTCGCGCTCTTACCTGCGACACCGGTGACCACGACCGCGGTCGATTAAAGCGGGTGAATTAGGCCGTACGTGCCAGCAGAATAAATCCGATGATCGCCATCGCCAACGCCGGTCCGCCAGCACTCAGCGCCGGCGCAATGTCGTAAACGATACCAAGGTGACCGGCGGCTTGATTGAGAAGATGGAAGCCCATACCGATGAGTCCGCCGATCAACACGCGGTGTCCAACCGTGGTCGAACGACTCGCCCGCAGCACCATAGGGATGGCGAGAAATACCATCACAGCGCTGGCAAAGGGATAGGTTACCTTGACCCATAATGCATGCTCATAACGTCGCGCGCTTTGGCCGTTAGTGTTTAGAAATCGAATATACTTCACCAAGGTCCAGAGCGATAAAGTGTCGGGCTGGGTAGCTACCAACGCGATTAGGTCGGGCCGCAATAGCGAATCCCACGCCGCGCGATCGACCGTGCGTCGTTCGATCCCGGAATGCGAAATGATCGTCTGCGAAATCCCTTCCAGGATCCATTGATCCTCGACATAGCGGGCGTACTTGGCATGGGTACTCGTACGCAACTCACTCTCGCGATCAAACTCATAGATGAAAATATCCTTGATCTGATCCCCAGGAAGTATTTCGCGAATATTGATAAAGCTGTTCGCGTCGCGCGCCCAAAACCCATTGCGCGTTTGCAGCACGATACGGTTGTTGATCGCCATCGACCGGTATTGCCGTGCGTAGCCCTCGGCCGGTGGCGCGATAAATTCTCCCACTGCCATGGCAATTGCGACGAATAGCACAGCGGCCTTCATTACCGACCCGACAATGCGTAACTTCGACACGCCCGCGCAGCGAACGACGGTGATCTCACCGTTGTGCATCATCGATCCAAGCCCTAAAAGAGCGCCAATCAACGCTGCCATGGGGAACAACTCATAGGCCAAAGCGGGCGCGCTCATGAGAACGTAGACGAAGACCTGCACAATTCCATATGATCCACGCCCGACGTCCTCGAGTTCGTCGATCAGGGAAAAAAAGGTAAAAATAGCGAGCAAGGCGAGGAATACCGTTAAGGTCGACCCAATTACGTTGCTGGCGATATACCGGTCTATGGTCTTCATAGTTGGCACAGCGCCGGCCCACCCATTTTGCGCCCTTGGCGGCAAACGAATACACTTTCCGGGCCGCCAAATTCGTCCTGGACGTGATGACGCGACCCGATCCACGTGGTTTGAATGAACCCAATTATGACGAGGAACAGCATGGAAATTTCAATCAAGCACGGCACCCTAAGCAAACACAAAACCGCGTGTGTCATTGCCGCTGTATACAGCCCGAAACACCTCAGCGACGGCGCTACGGCGCTGGATAAACCGAGCCGCCAGGCATTGAGCCGCCTGGTCAGTCGTGGTGATATAAACGGTAAAGTCGGCGGGGCACTGCTGATCTCGAACGTACCCGGTCTGGCAGCTGAGCGTGTGCTGCTCATAGGCGCGGGCAAGCGTTCGGGTATCACCGACGCACAATACGTCAAGCTGGTGCAAAAAGCAGCCAGCACAGTAGACAGCGCAGGTCTTAAAAACGCCTTGTCGACACTCACGGAGATCGTCGTTGAGGAACGCGACGATGCCTGGAAGATGCAACAACAGATCCTGGCCTTCGAGGCCACGGCCTATAGATTTAACGCGTTCAAGACGCGACCGAAGCCAACAGCGCCTCAATTTTCACGTCTGAGTCTGTTCGTCGCCAGGGCTGATAGCGATACCGCGACCGCCGAAGCGCGCATCGGCACTGCTGTGGTCAACGGCCTGAAACTGACCAAAGACCTCGCCAACACGCCGGCCAACCACTGTACCCCGCTGCATCTCGCCAAGCAGGCGAAGACGCTGGGAAGGCGGTTCAAAACCCTCAAAATCAACGTTCTCAATGAAGCCGCGATGAAAAAGCTTGGCATGGGCGCATTGCTGTCGGTCGCAGCCGGTAGCGAGCAGCCCGCTAGGTTGATTACGCTTAAATACGATGGCGCTCGAAAAAATCAAAAACCGGTTGTACTGGTGGGTAAGGGCGTCACCTTCGATTCGGGCGGAATATCGATCAAACCGGGCGCCGCAATGGATGAGATGAAGTATGACATGTGCGGCGCGGCCAGCGTCCTCGGTGTGATTTCGACGATCGCCGAGGCCGAGTTGGCGGTTAACGTCGTCGGGATCATCCCGGCGACGGAGAATCTGCCGGACGGTAAGGCGAGCAAACCCGGCGATATCGTGACGAGCATGTCCGGCCAGACAATTGAGATCCTCAATACCGACGCCGAGGGGCGACTCATCCTGTGCGATGCATTGACCTACAGTGCCCGCTTCAATCCCGCGGTCGTGATAGATATAGCAACCTTGACCGGGGCGTGTATCGTCGCACTTGGGCGCGTTGCCAACGGCCTGATGAGCAATAATGACGAATTGGCCGACGATTTGCTCGCCGCCGGCGAGTGCAGCGGCGATCGCGCCTGGCGTCTGCCGATCTGGGACGAATATCAGCAACTGATTGATAGCCCGTTCGCCGATATGGCGAATGTCGGTGGGCGCTTCGCCGGTTCCATTACCGCGGCTTGCTTCCTTGCCCGCTACACGGAAGATTACCGCTGGGCCCACCTGGACATCGCGGGGACCGCTTGGCGCACTGGAACGCAGAAGGGGGCAACGGGTCGACCCTTGGCACTACTGATACAGTATCTGCGCAAACGCATCGAAAGTGCGGCTTAAACAGGCGCCTAGCGTGACCCGAGTAGACTTTTACGTGATCGAAAAACCCACCGAGCGCCAACATGACCAACTGATCTGCCGGTTGGCGGAGCGTGCATGGCGGGCGGGTCACCGCGTTCACATTCGGTGCGAAAACGAAGACCGTGCGTCGTCCATCGATGATCTGCTGTGGCGCTATAGCGACACCGCATTTCTACCGCACGCACAACAAAATTCGGCGGCGGCCGACAGTGTTCCGGTTATTGTCGGGCATGGTAACCAAACACCTGCCACGGCAGATGTCTTGATCAACCTCGGTCCCGATGTTCCGGACTACTTCAGCCGTTTCGAGCGGGTTATGGAAACCACCGGCGTCGAAAATCAGGCGCGCACCGCCGCGCGGGAGCGCTACCGTTACTACCAGGAACGAGGATACTCGCTAGATACGCATAAAATAGGCGCACCTAATGGGCGATAAGGCGCAAAACGACGACCATGGTGCTGATAATCTCAATCGCACCATTGACCGGCTAGAATCGCTGCTCGACACCAAGACCAAGCAATTGCGTGAGACCGCAGCCGGGGCGGGCCCACCGCCTGGCGTGCGGCTGCCCCGGCTAACCAACAAAATTGTACAACTCAGCGAAGCAAAATTCTCTACCGATACGGCATCGGCGAGCGCGCGGCCACCACACGACGACGCTAGCGGCAACCCGGACGGCGATATAAATGCGGTATTGGATAAAATTAAACGCCACCTCAGCGAGGATCTACAACAGTCGTTGGCCGAATTAAAGGCCGATGTCATCGCCGAAGTCGAGCACAGCATCATCGAGAAGATCGGTTTGGCGCAACTGCCGGACCCCGGGCACCGGCGCCTGGAGCGCCGATCCGCCGCCGAGATAATCGCGACACCCCAACCAACACCGGCACACGAATCAATGGAAAAAACCTACGACCCGCATGCGATCGAGACCGCCCGCTACGAACACTGGGAACGCGCGGGATACTTCCAGCCCCGCGGCGCCGGCGAACCGTATTGCATCATGCTACCGCCACCGAATGTCACTGGCTCTCTACACATGGGCCACGCCTTCCAGGACACGCTCATGGACGCCCTTATTCGTTACAAACGGATGCAGGGCATGCGCACCTTGTGGCAATGCGGCACCGACCACGCGGGCATCGCGACGCAGATGGTAGTCGAACGACGGCTCGCCAGCGACGGCATCTCCCGAGCAGAAATAGGGCGGGAGAAATTTGTCGAAACCGTTTGGGAATGGAAAGCCGAATCCGGCGGGACCATAACCAAGCAGCTGCGCCGCATGGGTGCATCGATGGACTGGAGCCGGGAGCGATTTACCTTGGACCCGGATTTATCGCGTGCCGTCACCGAGGCATTCTTGCGCTTGTTCGATGAGGGCTTGATTTACCGGGGTAAACGCCTGGTTAATTGGGACCCGGTCCTGCATACCGCAATTTCCGACCTCGAGGTAGTGTCGGCAGAAGAAAGCGGCAAACTTTGGCATATTCGTTATCCCCTTGCTGATGGCTCCGGCCACGTCGTCGTGGCGACGACAAGACCCGAGACGATGCTGGGCGACACCGCGGTTGCCGTGCATCCAAATGACAGCCGCTACCACCGTATTATCGGCAAGTCGATCCGATTGCCATTGTGCGATCGGACTATTCCCATCATCGCCGATGACTACGTCGATCCTGATTTTGGCTCAGGCTGCGTCAAGATCACGCCGGCACATGATTTTAACGATTACGAAATCGGTAAACGACACGACCTGGCGCAGATAAACATCTTTACCGAAAGCGCCGAGATCAACGACAACGCACCGCTCACTTATCGCGGCCTCGATCGGTATACGGCGCGCGATAAGGTGATCGCTGACCTTGAGGCACAAGGCCTGGTCGTTCGCATCGACGATCATAAGTTTATGGTACCGCGCGGTGATCGATCGCACGCAGTAATCGAACCTTACCTGACCGATCAATGGTTCGTGCGCATCGCAGCACTGGCGCAACCGGCGATCGCGGCAGTCGAAAACGGCGACGTTCGATTCATACCTGAAAATTGGAGCAAGACCTACTTCGAATGGATGCGCAATATCGACGATTGGTGCATTTCGCGACAGCTATGGTGGGGCCACCGTATACCCGCGTGGTACGACGACCAGGGGAACATTCATGTCGGACGTGACGAGGCGGATGCACGTCGACGGGGCGGGCTTGGAGACGAGGCCACGCTACGGCAAGACGACGACGTCCTCGATACGTGGTTTTCGTCCGCGCTGTGGCCGTTTTCCACGCTCGGTTGGCCGGATAAAACAACCGATCTCGCGACCTATTATCCGACGAGTGTGCTCGTAACGGGCTTCGATATCATTTTTTTCTGGGTCGCTAGAATGATCATGATGGGTCTGAAGTTCATGGGCGAGGTTCCATTTAAGGAGGTTTATATTCATGGCCTCGTGCGCGACGCCGACGGCAACAAGATGTCGAAATCGAAAGGCAACATCCTTGATCCGTTGGACCTCATTGACGGTATCGAATTGGAAACGCTCGTCACCAAACGTACCACCGGTTTGATGCGCCCAGAGACGGCGCCAACGATCAACGCGGCAACGCGCAAGGAATTTCCAGACGGAATAGCCAGTTACGGTACCGATGCGTTGCGATTTACGTTTGCCTCGATGGCCACTCAGGGGCGGGATATTCGTTTCGACCTCGGTCGAGTGACCGGTTATCGGAACTTTTGTAATAAGATCTGGAACGCCGCACGTTTCGTGCTGATGATGTGCGACGGCCATGACCTGACTGATCGCGACAAGGCGGCAAAATTCGGCCTGGCGGAGAAGTGGATCAGATCGCGATTACGCGAGCGTGTAGAACAGATCCGAAAAGGATTTGATACTTACCGTCTCGATCTGGCGTCGCAGGCGATCTACGAATTCATCTGGAACGAATACTGCGATTGGTATATCGAGTTGGCGAAGATATCGCTTAACAACCCGGCTACCAGCGCAGAAGAAAAATTTGGGACGCGCCGCACATTGGTCGAAATCCTGGAGACGAGCCTGCGTGCGCTGCACCCTTTGATGCCCTACATCACCGACGAAATCTGGTTGAAGGTTGCACCCCTACTCGGTAAGGGCGGCAAGACCATCATGCTGCAACCCTTTCCACACACGAGCCATTTAACAGCCTCCCATGATGCCGAGCTGGTGTTCAATTGGACCAAGGCATTTATCCTCGGGGTACGCCGCATCCGGGCGGAAAACAACATCGAGCCCCACCGGCGTATCCGCGTGCAAGTACACGGCGGTTCGGCGCAAGAAAACGCGTGGCTCGAAACCTGCCGGCAGTTTATCGAGGGTCTTGCGCGGATCGATCCGATCGAGCGGGTGTCGAACAGTGAGGGCGATGCGGCAACCGCGCTGGTGGGGGAAATGACGATCTTAGTGCCGTTATCCGACCTCATCGACCCGGCCGTGGAATCTAAGCGCCTTCAGCGCGAACTAGACAAGATGCGGAGCGAACTAGGACGCGCACGGGGCAAATTAGAGAACCCCAAGTTCGTCGAAAAAGCACCGGCTGAGGTGGTAGAAAAGGAGCGCGCGCGGGTCCGAAACTTAAGCGACAAGATTGAACGCATCGAGGCGCTGCTGCAAAGACTGCTAGCGGTCAAACACCGGCGATCTTGAGTACGATCCGAACCATGGAATAGACCGCAACGATGAACAGAATCGTGCCGATAATTCCAACGACGACGAACTGCTTGAGCGAGCCGTACCGAAAATCGCGCTCTCGGTTCTTCGAGCTTTGGACACCCAGCGCAGCGGCTATCACGCTGGCGGCGACGTCGGCCAAACCATGGGGTTTTTCAGGGTCGCTGGTTCGCATAATATGCCGACTATCCGGTTAAATCCCGGCACACTTTAGCCCAAAATCGCGGCTTTGGCAGTGCAGTCAATGCGGCGACCTGAATAGGTAAGTCCAATGTTTGAACGGTTGAAAGAAGAAATTAATTGCGTCTTCGAGCGCGACCCGGCCGCGCGCAATGCCCTGGAGGTGATAACCACCTACCCGGGATTGCACGCCATTTTGCTGCATCGCTTGAGCCACCGCCTATGGCAATCGGGTTTCAAATTATTGGCACGAATGAATTCTCACTTCGCGCGCTGGATCACCGGGATCGAGATCCATCCTGGGGCGACGATCGGACGGCGCTTTTTCATCGATCATGGCATGGGAGTCGTCATCGGTGAAACGGCCGAGATTGGCGACGACTGCACGCTCTATCATGGCGTTACCCTGGGCGGCACCAGCTGGGAAAAAGGTAAACGTCACCCAACCTTGAAAAACGGCGTCGTCGTTGGTGCCGGGGCGAAGGTCCTCGGGCCAATAACCATCGGTACGAACGGGCGGATCGGGTCCAACGCGGTGGTCGTCAAGGACGTGCCGGACAATGCCACCGTCGTCGGCATCCCAGGGCGTATTGCCGGCGGCGGGGGCGGCGATGCAGCGGCCACAGAGCGTGCAAAAACGGCGCAGCGTCTCGGTTTCACCGCCTACGGCGAGGTTCGAGATCTGCGTGACCCGCTGTCCCAAGCGGTGGATTCGATGTTGGATCATGCAAAAACCGTGGAGAACCAACTTGCGGCGATCAACGCCGCGCTGCGCAAACTCGGGGTGGAACTGCCTGTATCGACGCCGTCGAACGGTACTGACGACGACTAAGCGAAATATCTTGACTAAATTAGTCGGTTTCTGTCAAAATAACCTAGCATTTCAGTTGGTTTTTGTTCGGATAAAGGTATTCCCCGATGCGTCTCACTACACGCGGGCGATACGCCGTCACGGCGATGCTCGATTTGGCTTTGCATCAACAGGCACGTCCGGTGCCGCTGGCCGCGATTGCCGAGCGTCAAGACATCTCGCAGCCGTACCTGGAGCAGCTTTTTTCGCGCCTACGCAAGCGTGGGCTGGTCGACGGCACCCGTGGCCCGGGCGGTGGTTACCGGCTGCTGAAAGCGAGCGAATTAATTTCCGTCGCCGACATCATCGACGCCGTCGACGAGACGGTTGATGCGACACGTTGCGGCGGCCGGCGAAATTGCCAGGGCGAACGTGCATGCCTAACCCATGATCTGTGGGCGGATTTAAGTACACAGATCCGGCAGTTTCTCGGCGGCGTCAGCCTCGACGAACTGGTCGGGAATCGCAACGTGCAGGTCGTTTGTCAATGGCAGGACGGTCGCGGCAACGATCTTCGACACAAAGAATTGCAATAGCAGGATTACGATAATGGCAATTACCTTAACCGAACGCGCGGCCAAGCACGTGAGGAATTACCTGCGCAAGGAACCCGACGTTCACGGGCTGCGCCTGGGTGTTAAGTCCACCGGGTGCTCCGGGTATATGTACGTGGTCGAGACCGCCGAGTGTATTGGCGATATGGATACCTTGTTCGAATCCAATGGGATCCAGCTGGTGATCGATCCCGAAAGCCTCAAGTACCTCGACGGCACCGAAGTAGACTTCGCGCGTGAAGGCCTGAACGAGGGTTTCAAGTTCAATAATCCCAATGTCGAGGAGACTTGCGGCTGCGGCGAAAGCTTCAGCCTTAAGCAAGACCAAGCAAAACAGGATATCTGACCATGGCAAGCCAACCACAAGAACTCAACGATTTCGTCACGGGAAAATACACAGCGGGCTTTTATACCGACATTGAACAAGACTCGCTCGAGCCCGGTCTCGACCCTGGCGTGGTTGAATTCATCTCCAAAAAAAAGAACGAGCCGCAGTGGATGCTCGACTGGCGCCTCAAGGCCTACGCACGCTGGACCAAAATGAGCGAGCCCAAATGGGCGCACGTGCATTACCCGCCGATAGACCTCCAGTCGATCTCGTATTATTCGGCGCCGAAATCACAGGAAAACGCACCAAAAAGTCTCGACGAGGTCGATCCTGAGCTATTGCGGACCTACGAGAAGCTGGGGATCCCGCTGGAAGAGCAGAAGATGCTCGCCGGTGTCGCCGTCGATATGGTGTTCGACAGTGTCTCGGTACTTACAACGTTCAAGGACAAACTGGCCGAAGCGGGCGTTATTTTTTGCTCATTTTCTGAAGCCGTGATCAATCACCCGGACCTGGTGCGACGCTATCTGGGCAGCGTGGTGCCGGTCAGCGATAATTATTTTGCGGCGCTCAACTCCGCCGTATTTTCCGATGGATCGTTCGTCTACATTCCGAAGAATACGCGCTGCCCGATGGAGCTATCGACGTATTTTCGCATGAACGCAATGAATACGGGACAGTTCGAACGCACAATGATCATTGCCGATGCGGGCAGCCATGTCAGCTATCTGGAAGGCTGTACCGCGCCGATGCGCGATGAAAATCAATTGCACGCCGCGGTGGTCGAGCTCATTGCGCTGGACGACGCCGAAATCAAGTACTCCACGGTGCAAAACTGGTATCCGGGCGATGAGAACGGGATCGGCGGGATCTATAACTTCGTCACGAAGCGTGGCGACTGCCGCGGTGCGAATTCTAAGATATCCTGGACCCAGGTCGAAACAGGATCCGCGATCACCTGGAAATATCCGAGCTGTGTCCTCAAGGGTGATAATTCCGTCGGCGAGTTTTACTCCGTCGCGTTGACCAGAAATTACCAACAGGCCGATACCGGCACAAAAATGATTCATCTCGGACGCAATACCCGCAGCACGATAATTTCTAAAGGTATATCGGCCGGTCACGGACAAAATACCTACCGCGGCCTGGTCCGCATCGCCAAAGGCGCGGTCAATGCGCGTAACTATACGCAATGCGATTCGCTGCTAATCGGCGACCAGTGCGGGGCCAACACGTTTCCCTATGTCGAAGTCAAGAATTCCACCGCACAGGTAGCCCACGAAGCGTCGACGTCAAAAATTAGCGACGACCAAATGTTCTATTTGCGCCAGCGCGGCATCGGCGCCGAAGACGCGGTAAATATGATCGTCAATGGTTTCTGTAAGGAAGTATTCAAAGAGCTGCCGATGGAATTTGCCGTTGAAGCGCAAAAACTGCTCAGCATCTCGCTCGAGGGCTCGATCGGATAAGCGTTCCGCCTAAACAACGAGTCATTACACGCAACACTATGCTCAAAATCAGTAATCTACACGTCGCCGTAGAAAACAAACCCATTCTCAAAGGTATAAACCTTGAGGTGCGACCGGGTGAGGTTCACGCCATTATGGGTCCAAACGGATCCGGCAAAAGTACACTCGCGCATGTGATAGCGGGCCGTGACGGTTATGAGGTGACTGCTGGTAAAATCACCTTTAATGGCACCGATCTGCTAGCGCTGGCACCGGAGGAGCGCGCCGGCGAAGGGCTTTTCCTGGCGTTTCAGTATCCAGTCGAAATTCCCGGGGTAAATAACGTTTACATGCTCAAAGCGGCGCTCAACGGGATCCGTAAATATCGCGGGCAACCCGAACTCGATGCCGTCGATTTCCTGGCCCTGGTCAAGGCTAAGACCAAGGCCGTCGGCATCGACCAGAGTTTGTTGAACCGCCCGGTCAACACTGGATTTTCCGGCGGTGAAAAAAAACGCAACGAAATATTCCAGCTCAGCGTGTTAGAACCCCGTTTGGCGATCCTCGACGAAACGGATTCCGGGCTAGATATAGACGCGCTTAAAGCCGTCGGCGCCGGGGTCAACCAGCTGCGCGACGGCGAGCGTTCGTTCATCATCGTCACCCATTATCAGCGCTTGCTTGATTACATCGTGCCCGACTACGTACATGTCCTGGCAGGCGGGCGTATCGTGCGAACCGGTGACAGCCAGTTGGCGCTCGAACTTGAAGCCCGCGGATATGACTGGCTGACCGATGAGGTCGCCACCGCATGAGTGTGTTGCTGAACGCATTAACCGACCAGTTCCGTGAACATGCCGGCGAACTGCCGGGCACCCGACGACCGCAGGTGGTTGAGGTTCGCGAGCAAGCATTCTCTCGCTTCGAAGCGGCCGGGATGCCAACGATAAAGCTCGAGGATTGGAAATATACCGACATCCGGACCTTGCGCGACGCCGAGTACATCGCCCTCGGACGGCAACGCGGGCACACCGACACCGCTCCCGGCGCCCTGACTTTATCCGAGCTATCACTGCCCGAATTCACCCCGCATGTCGTGGTCTTCCTCAATGGCGAATTCTGCTCACGCTTATCGACCTTGGATTCGCTGCCCGCCGGCGTCAAATTCACGACGATCGAATCACTCCTACAGCACGGTTCCGTTGAAATACTCGAACACATGTCGCGCCACGATGCGGCCTTTCCATCGTTGAACTCCGCGTTTCTTGCCGATGGTGTAATTATCGATCTGGCGCCCGAGACAGTACTTGAGGACCCGATCCACGTCATTTTTGTGAACGCTCGCACGCTCGCGCCGCAGTTGAACACCGCTCGCCTCATCATCAATGGACGGCGCAATAGCTCGGCCACAATCGTCGAAAGCCACTGCGGTGTACCCGGCGCACAAGGCATGACCAACGCGTTGACCGAAATCGAGGTTAACGACGGGGCATCACTGTCACATTACAGGGTTCAAATCGACCAACCGGCGACCCATCACATCGGCAGTGTATTCGTCACCGTCGGGCAAGACGCCGCCGTCGCGACCTACTCCTTTGCCTTCGGCGGCGCCATCACACGGATCGATGTTAACGCCGACCTCGTCGGACCCGGCGCCAGCACTGTGGTGAACGGTTTATTCATGGCCGGTGAGAACCAGCATATTGACCACCACACGCGGATACGGCATCAGGTTGGCCGAACCCGAAGTACCGAAAATTATAAAGGGATCGCCGGCGGCAATGGGCGCGGGGTATTCAACGGTAAGATCATTGTGGCCAAAGATGCGCAAAAGATTGAAGCCACGCAATCGAGCAGAAATCTGCTGTTGTCCGAAGGCGCGGAGATCGATACCAAGCCGGAACTCGAAATCTATGCCGATGATGTCAAATGTACGCACGGCGCCACAGTCGGCCAGCTTGATGAAGATGCGCTTTTCTATCTGCGTGCGCGCGGCATCGATGAACAATCAGCGCGGAGCATACTAACCGTTGCCTTCGCGGCGGATATTGCCGACGGTGTCGACATTGCCCCGTTGCGCCAGTGGCTCGAACAAATCATCACCGCACGAACCAGCGACGGCGGTGTAAAAGAGATCGAAAACCGTGATTGAATCGCCCGCCCAATTGTTAGAACAGCGGTTCGACGTCGAACAAATACGCCAGGAATTTCCCATTCTGGGTACTTTTGTCAACAGTAATCCGCTGGTTTATCTTGATAATGCAGCCACAACCCAAAAGCCGCAATGTGTCATCGACACGATCGCCGAATACTATCGTGCACAAAATGCCAACATACATCGTGGCGTACATACACTGAGCCAGCGTGCCACCGAGGCGTACGAGAACGCACGCCGCACAGTTCAGAAGTTCATCAACGCCGAGGCGCCGGAACAAGTTATTTTTACCCATGGGACGACGGATTCGATCAATCTGGCGGCCCACGGCCTGGCTCGTTGCCTGTTGCGGAGCGGTGATGAGATTTTAATCGCCGAATCCGAACACCACTCAAATATAGTTCCCTGGCAACTCGTCGCCGAACAATTCGACGCCAATTTGGTCGTTGCTCCCATCAATGACGCCGGTGAAATCATTGTTAGCGAATTCGACAATCGGCTATCAGACAAAACGCGGATCGTTGCCCTCGGTCACATCTCGAACGCGCTTGGAACGATCAATCCCGTACAGAAACTGACCCAACTCGCGCACGCAGCAGGCGCCAAGGTACTGATCGATGGGGCCCAGGCTGTCGCGCATGCCATGGTTGACGTGCAGGCTATCGATTGTGACCTTTATGCGTTCTCCGGGCACAAGGTGTTCGCGCCGACTGGGATCGGAATACTATACGGAAAAAGGGAGCTACTCGAAGCGATGCCACCCTATCAAGGCGGGGGGGACATGATCAAGGAAGTACGTTTCGATAAGACCGAGTACAACGACGTGCCGTATAAATTTGAGGCGGGAACACCGAACATTGCCGGCGCGATCGGCTTGGGCGCGGCACTCGATTACGTCATGGACATGGATTTCGCCGCGGCGCTCAACCACGAGAACGATTTGCTCGCTTATGCGACAGGTCGCCTGGAAGCAATCGACGGCGTTCGTATTGTGGGGACGGCGGCCGAGAAAGCAGCGGTATTGTCATTTGTCGTAGAACAGATCCACCCGCACGACCTCGGCATGCTGATGGACAACCAAGGCGTTGCCGTGCGCACAGGACATCATTGCGCAATGCCGGTCATGCAGCATTTCGGACTCGCGGGGACAGTCCGCGCGTCGTTGTCCCTTTATAATACCGAGCAAGACATCGATCGCTTCATAGAAGCGGTCATTAAAGCAAAGACGATGCTGGCCTAAGCGCCAACGAGCGAACGGAACATGAATGACCCCCGTGATTTCAATGAGCCGATCAGCGTCCTCCGGGATTGCGAAGCAACCTTGATCCCGGAAGGTTCGTCCATTACCTTGACCAAAGGCACGACGGTCTACGTCACTCAGGCGCTGGGCGGTTCGGTGACAGTGAACGTCAACGGTAATCTGGCGAGGATCCCTCCACACAACCTCGATGCCATCGGCCTTGACGTTGAACCAACCAATGCGGAGGACTCACCGGTCGCCAGTGGTGACGGTACGGTTGACGAAGCCTTACTTTGGGAGCATTTACGCACTTGCTACGATCCAGAGATCCCGATCAATATCGTCGAGCTCGGCTTGGTCTACCGTTGTGAAGTGCACCCACTCGATGGCGGCGGCAACCGGGTCGAAGTCGACATGACACTGACCGCACCCGGTTGCGGCATGGGCCCGTTCCTGGTCGACGACGTGGAGGAGAAGCTCGCGCAGGTACCGAATGTCTCGGAAGTGGCGGTCGAGCTGGTTTTCGAGCCAGTGTGGAATCAAGACATGATGTCCGAAGCGGCGAGATTGCAAACCGGGCTGTACTGATCCCTGATGTTCGTGCTCCAACAACCTAATACGGATGGGGCTTCAATCGTCTTGTGAGCGTTGTGCAGAGCACGCCTTGCCCCCGGGGTGGCGTGATTACGTTGCAAGCGGCGCAGCGCCTTCCATAGACGCTGACAAGGCAACCCCAACGCGCGCTCCAGTGCTGGCGCGCAAGCGGCCCACATCGTCGATGACGACGCCCCGGGCAAGTGATTTTCCGCGCCGCAACCTCTATAATACCGCCGGTTTTTCAATACCTTATGAACCAATTTCAGGAGCGCGGCCGATATGGCTACGGAACGAACCCTTTCAATCTTAAAACCCAGCGCGGTCGCGGCAGACCAAATTGGCGGGATTTTGACATTACTTGAACGCGCGGGGCTCAAGATCGTGGCGGCTCGGATGACCCATTTAACGCGCGATCAGGCCGAGGCTTTCTATGCCGTACATTGTGACCGGCCTTTCTTTTCCGAACTGGTTGATTTTATGATCTCAGGGCCGGTGCTGGTGCAAGTACTCGAGGGTGAAAACGCCATTAAGGTACATCGCGATGTCATGGGCGCAACCAACCCGTCGGACGCTGCTCCCGGGACCATCCGGGCCGAATTCGGCAAGGATATTTCGGAAAACGCCGTGCACGGGTCCGATGCGAGTGCTACCTCGAAAACCGAAATCGCCTTTTTCTTCGATGAGAAAGCAATCTTTTCGCGCTAAAACGTCATCATGGCCCCCGTGAAAACCAATCTTAGCGACCTCGACATTAACGGGCTCAATCAGTTTATGGAACGGATTGGAGAACGTCCCTATCGCACCACCCAGCTAATAAAATGGATCCACCAATTCGGCATCGTCGATTTTAACGAGATGACGAATTTGAGTAAGGCATTTAGAGACCGCCTAGCGACAGATACCGAAATCCGTTTTCCATCCGTCGTTACCGTAAAGGAATCCCAAGACGGGACGATCAAATGGTTGCTAGAGCTCGATTCGGAAAATTGCATCGAGACCGTTTTCATTCCGGAAGTCGATCGCGGAACGCTGTGTGTTTCATCGCAGGTTGGTTGCCCACTCGATTGTCGATTTTGTGCCACCGGGACCCAGGGGTTTAGTCGGAATCTAACCATCGGGGAAATCATCGGCCAGGTATGGTCGGCCGCTCGATTGCTAGGGCAAACACCAAAGACCGAAAGGCGCATTACCAATATCGTCATGATGGGGATGGGCGAGCCATTATTGAATTTCGACAATGTCGTGGGAGCGATGCGGCTAATGATGGATGACCACGCCTACAATCTTGCGCGTAAACGGGTCACGCTGAGTACTGCTGGCCACGTTCCCGGAATCCAGAAACTGCGCAACGTATGCCCGGTGAGTCTGGCCGTCTCATTGCACGCCCCAAACGACGAACTCCGCAGTGAACTTGTCCCCATCAATAAAAAGTACCCGCTGGAAGCATTAATGGACGCGTGCAGGCAATATGCCGATACCAACCCACACGACCACATAACGTTCGAATATGTCATGCTGAAAGGTATCAATGACGACCCGAGTCTGGCCCGGGACCTGGTAAGGCTGTTGCACGGGATCCCGGCAAAGGTGAACCTGATCCCGTTTAACCCGTACCCGGGCATAAGCTATGAATGCTCCTCGCGAGACATCATCGATAGGTTTAGAGACCAGCTTGTGCGGTCCGGAATTGTAACCATTACGCGGAAAACGCGAGGTGATGATATCGATGCCGCGTGCGGGCAGCTGATTGGGAAAGTGCAGGCGACAAGCGCACGGCGGCGTCGCACCCGCATAGAGTTGGAGAAAATCCAATGATCCGGGACGTTGGAAAAATTATTGTATGCCTGTTCATCGTGGCCGGCCTGACCGGGTGCGCTTCGCTGACGAGTGTTAGAAAGTACCATCCGGAAGACCGTAGCAAGGTCGCCGATCTCAACACCAAACTTGCATTTGTCTACTTAGGCGAAGGCAATAATGAACTGGCGCTGAAGAAATTAGAAAAAGCGATCAACGTAGACCGGTCTTACGCGCCCGCTTATGGCGCGCTCGGACTCCTTTACGATCGCATCGGCGATTTCGACAAATCCGACAAAAATTTTCGCAAAGCGCTGCGCCTCGATCCGAATAATTCATCGATCTTAAACAACTATGGCCAGATGTTATGCCGGCAGGAACAGTACACGAAAGGCCAGAAAATGTTTCTCAAAGCCAATGATAATGCGCTATATCGTACGCCAGAGATTGCCCTAAGCAATGCCGGTACGTGCGCGATGGAAGCTGGCGATACTGCGGCCGCTGAGCAGCACTTTCGTGAAGCTTTGGTACTTAACCCGCGGATCGCCCCGGCACTATTACAGATGACCGTAATCAGCTACGACTTGGGTCGCTTTTTGTCTGCCCGTGCTTACCTGCAGCGCTATCTGGAAATCGGGAGGCCGACGCCACAAAGCCTATGGTTAGGGATCCGAATCGAACGCGAAATGGGTGACAAAGACGCGCTTACGAGCTACACGTTGCAGCTGGAAAAGATCTACCCCGATACAAAAGAAGCCCGCCTGCTACTCGAGTCAACAGAACATTGATGTCAGCGGACACATCAGAATCCGATACATTTAGCCACACTCCCGCGGATTCACCGGGACGCCTCATCGCGGATGCTCGCAAATCACAATCGATCAGTCCGGCCGATCTAGCACTCCGTCTGCGTCTGGAGACAAAAGTCATTAAGGCGCTTGAACGCGACGACTTCGAAAACCTACCGGCACCCATGTTTATTAAAGGCTACATTCGTTCCATCGCGAGTCATTTAGATATCGACGCAGCACCGATCCTTGATGCCTACGCCGCACATGCGCCGCTCGATTCGCCCACGTTCGCGGATTTCGCGTCTAGCGCCCCCGTTCAGATCGGGGTCGACAGCACCATCGTCAAAGTAGTTACTTATGGCGTTTGTACAACGCTGATACTCCTTATCGTCATGTGGTGGCGCTCGAACTACCCCAACGGTGAATATCGCAATGGTTTGAACGGCGCGGAAAATTTCGTCGTAACCGCCGACAAGGCTGATCCGCTACCCTACCAATTTACGATCGTAGAACACGATAACAGCGGCTGGCGCATCAATTATCCGCTTGCGTCCGCCCACGCATCGATACACGATAAAGCGATTTCCGGATCGCCGTTGAGCGCGTCTGCGAATTTGTTTATCGCGACATCAAGCGAGGCTTGGGTAGAGGTATATGACGCCGCTGGCAACCGGCTCTACTACGGCATGGCAAAGGCTCAAAACGCGATCGAAATAACGGGACAATCACATTACCGGCTGATCCTCGGCAACGCGGCATCGATCACGCTGCGTTTTAATGGCGAGAATGTCGATCTCGGTTCGCACTCACGGCTGGGAGTCGCACGACTGGAACTGGGCACTGCGCCGAGGAACGACGAGCGGCGATGAAGTTGCAATCGATAAAAGGGATGAACGATATTCTCCCACCATGCTCTAGCACCTGGCAGCACGCCGAAGAGCTGCTTCGCGAGATCCTCGAAAGCTATGGGTACCGGCAGATCCGCCTGCCAATTATGGAGCATACGGCCGTATTCAAACGATCCATCGGCGCCGTAACCGATATTGTACAAAAAGAAATGTACACGTTCGAAGACCGCAACGGCGACAGCATATCGCTGCGTCCAGAGGGTACCGCGGGGTGTGTACGCGCGGTGCTCGAGGGTCAGCTACTGCACCAACAATTCCGCAAGCTGTGGTATATCGGCCCGATGTTCAGGCACGAGCGTCCGCAGAAAGGCCGCTACCGTCAGTTTCACCAGATAGGGGTTGAAGTATTCGATATTCCAGGCCCCGACATTGACGCAGAGCTGATCATGATGACCGCCCGTATGTGGGCCGAGTTGGAGCTAACCGACCTGCGGCTCGAACTCAATACACTGGGCACACTAGAAAACCGTACGCAATACCGGGACAGTTTATTTCAGTACTTTACTGACCACCGTGACCACCTCGATCCGGATAGTCTGTCGAGACTCGATCGCAATCCGATGCGCATACTCGACAGTAAGAATCCGGACCTGCGTGGCGTAATCGATAACGCTCCCAAACTAGAGCAGTACCTCGACCAACAGTCGCGCTCTCACTTCGATAGCTTGTGTGAGATGCTAATTGGCGCCGGGATCGAATTCCAGCTCAACCCATACCTGGTACGCGGACTGGATTACTATTCAAATACTGTCTTTGAGTGGGTCACTGACCGCTTAGGCGCCCAGGGCACGGTCTGCGCGGGCGGTCGTTATGACGGACTGGTCGAACTGATGGGTGGGAAACCAACTCCGGCGATCGGTTTCGCCATGGGCCTCGAACGCCTGATCGAACTCGCTGAACAGAAGCTGAGCCGCGGCGACGACGCCGATGCTGACATTTACATCATCGTGGCACATCAAGATTATTCCGGGGAGGCGTTATGCCTAGCGGAATCACTTCGTGTAGCAGACAAAAAACAACGCGTAATATGTCATTGTGGCGGCGGCAGTATAAAATCACAAATGAAAAAGGCCGATCGATCCGGCGCCGAATTTGCATTTATTATTGGCCAACAAGAGCACATCGACGGGACCGTGACGATCAAACCGCTAAGGCAACGGGCGGAGCAAATAACCGTTGCTCGCGACGCTGGTATCAGTGCTATCGCCGAATTCAGTTCGTGAATCACACGGATCGGAGGTGAGCCCACTGTCGCGTTATAATGGTACGTTGCCGTAACAATATCGCAGCGCGCATCCGCGTTTATCATCGGCCTTCGTAGCGCAGCGGATCTGCGCGCGACATCGCCAGCATTGCTGGCGCCGTTACGCCCGGGGGATCGACCCGACAGCGGCAGCTGATGAGGTCGGATCAATATGGCGATAGGGCAATGCAAGGAGCAGCGGCCGATAAGAACGAAGGAAAATACGAGTTAGACCGGGGAATGAAGTTGGACGTATATACGACTGAAAAAGAACAAATCGAACAGATCAAAAAATGGTGGAGCGAAAACGGCAAGGCCATTGTTCTCGGTCTCGTACTTGGACTGGGCGGCTTATTTGGCTATCGCTATTGGGATGCGGCCCGCATTGCCGAAGGGCAAAGTGCTTCGATCAATTACGAACATCTGCTGGCGATCGCCTCGAGCGGATCGAGCGACGATGTTAAGGCGGCGGGCGAGGCAATAATTGCGGGCTATCCAGATAGTACCTACGCCAAACTCAGCGCGCTGGTGCTCGCCAAATTTGCCGTCGATATGCGCGACATTGACGGAGCAAAGACGCGGCTGCAGTGGATCATCAACGGTTCCGGTAAAGGTAAAATTAAACCCATCGCGCAAGCTCGAATGGCGCAACTGTACCTGGCGGAACATTTAGTCGAAGATGCCGCACGCTACATGCAACAAATCGACCCCACTCATGCAGAACAATTCACCGAGTTGCGTGCAGATGTGCTCCTGGCCCAGGGAGAACTAGGCCAAGCGCGTGTACTTTACAACCAAGCGCTAGCCAATTCCCAGCAACCGGACGGGCGCGGCAACGCCATCCAACTCAAGCTGGATAATTTGAACGTGGCAACCCGTTCGGACCTTATTCAATAATATAGAGAGGTGGCTTGCAGCCAGGCAGGTTGTTGCCAGATTTTCTGTCACCTGCATTAAACGGCGCAATTATTGGCTCCAAATGATAGAAAAATCCGACGCAAAACACCTTTCCTTCGCTAGCACTTCATTGCTTGCACCGGCTCGGTGGATAGTCGCCTTATGATGACGGTTCGCGCATTCGGGGCGCTCATCCTAGTTGGACTCGCTGCCTGCGGATCGATTACCGCGGTGAAAGACTCGGTTACCGGACTGCTTAAACAAGAAGAAGATAATTCGATCCCCCCGGTCGATTTGATCGATTTCGAACCAACGATTCAGGTCGTAAAAATTTGGTCGGATCGGTTTGGCAAAGGTGTCGACAACCTATTCATACAGCTCATTCCGGCAGCGTACAAAAGCGCGATATATACCGCAGATCGCGATGGCCGCATGATCGCGTTGAGCATTGAAACGGGGGAACAGCTTTGGCTCGAACGCAACAAGAAACAGCGGATTTCGGGAGGTCCTGGGGTTGGCGATGGTCTCGTTTTCGTCGGCACATCCGACGCCGAAGTCGTTGCACGTGATGTGGAAACCGGCGAAGAGAAATGGATTGCGCACGTGTCAAGCGAGGTTCTGGCAGCGCCGCGCGCTGCCGATGGGACGGTCGTCGTCCGCACCGGTGATGGAAAATTGTTCGGGCTGGACTCGCAAACGGGCAACAGGAAATGGGTGTACGACCGAACTATTCCAGTGCTAACGTTGCGCGGTACTAGTGCTCCTGTGATATACGGCCAAATGGTTATTGCTGGATTCGACAACGGTCGGCTCGTAGCCCTCGATTTGGCCACCGGGAAACAGGAATGGGAAACACGTCTCGGTATACCCAGCGGGCGCTCTGACCTTGAGCGCATGGTCGATGTAGATTCTGAGCCGACGGTGGTCGATGAAACAGCGTACGTCGCCAGCTTTCAAGGCAACGTCGCTGCCGTGTCGGTGGTCAATGGCCAAATGGAGTGGACGCGCGAGATCTCTTCTCATTCGAAGGTAGCGGTAGATGAATTGCACGCTTATGTTACCGACGAGTTTGGTACGGTGTGGGCACTCGAACGGAACACCGGCGTGTCGATCTGGAAGCAAGAAGGATTAAAAGCGCGCCGTGTGACCGGACCGGCCGTGATCGGCGATTACGTCGTCGTTGGTGATTTCGAAGGATATTTACACTGGATTGATCGCAATACGGGGGAATTCGTCCACCGATTGCGGTTGGACAAGAAACGGATATTGGTTCCATGCCGAACGGTCGGTAATGTATTGCTCGCATTTAGCTCATCGGGGGTCTTGGCGGCTTTCAGACCCGAGTAGCGTGTTGGTCTCGCGGCAGGTCGTTTGCAACGCATATAAGTGAATCAAATGGACGGCGAAATCAGTCCGAATGCCAAACCGGTAATCGCAATTTTGGGTCGGCCTAACGTCGGCAAATCGACGCTATTTAATCGACTAACCAAAACTCGAGACGCGCTCGTTGTCGACGTTCCCGGGGTAACTCGAGACGTCATCGTGGGCGTCGGCAGAATTGGGAAGGCGCCCTATCTTGTAGCCGATACCGGCGGTATCGTCAGTACTGCGAAGGGCAATCTTACTGCTCGGGTAACCGAATACGCGCTGCGCATTATCCCGGAAGCCGACGCCTTATTGCTGCTCGTTGATGCTAGAGACGGCCTGAACAGTGAGGATGAATACATTGCAAATGCAGTTAGAAAGAGCGGGGTACCCGTTTACTTAGCGGTAAACAAGATCGACGGTTTCAATCCCGAACTCATGGGCCTCGAATTTGATCGGCTGGGATTGGCCAGTTCTAACCTCATCTCCGCGCTTACGGGTGATGGCGTTAGCGAACTCATCGCAACAGTGACGCACGGCTGGCCGGGGGACGGGTCGTATGCGCCAATGGCTGCCGAAGGTCGAATTCGTGTGGCTATTGTAGGCCGACCGAACGTCGGCAAATCGACACTGGTTAATCGCATGCTCGGCGAGGATCGGATGATCACGGCGGACCTACCTGGGACCACGCGCGATAGCGTTGCCACCGATTTCGAACGTCGGTCACAGCGATTTACGCTAATCGATACTGCCGGGATCCGCCGACGTGGTCGAATTGTCGACACGGTCGAGAAATTTAGTGCGATTAAGGCGCTGCAGGCAATCGATCTGGCGTCAGTGATTGTCATTGTATTAGACGCACAAGAGGCCGTCACTGATCAAGACGCGCACCTGCTTGGCATGGTGATAGAAAGCGGTTGTTCCGTGGTGGTGGCGATTAATAAATGGGATGGGCTCCATCGAGATCAGCGCGACCGGATCCGTCGCGAACTCGATCGAAAACTTAGATTTATCGATTATGCCGAGCGCGTTTTTATTTCGGCGCTACATGGGACCGGAGTAGGCAATCTTTTTACGAATATCGAAAAGGCGTGGCGCTCCGCGCAGGTCGCCACCCCGACAAACGCATTAACGGAAATGTTGCACCGTGCCGCGACGGCACATCCGCCACCGCTCATTCGGGGCCGCCGCGTAAAACTCCGATACGCCCATATCGGCGGCCGCAATCCGCTTACGCTCATTATTCATGGTAACCAGACCAAAGCACTGCCGGAAACATATCGACGATATTTAGGGAATTATTTTCGTAACGCACTCCACCTTATTGGGACACCCGTGCGAATAGAATTCAGGCAGGGCGAAAACCCTTACGCGGATAAGCGCAACATCCTAACGCAAAGACAAATACGCAAGCGACGCCGTCTGATTAAGCACGTCAAAAAACGGCGTTAGGTAGATTGTTTGGGCGGCTAGACTCTGATCCAATGCGTCACGCGGTCTTGATGCGCTAACGTCCAGTTAATATCCGTGTCGTCAAACATGGACTGCAGGATTTTCTCAACGAGATCATCATCGTTAGCGCGCTGGCTAATATGCGCCGCGACGACGCAGCGTAAACGTTTTGATAATAGCGTCTTAAGTAGGCACTCGGCCTGCTCATTGCTAAAATGCCCTAAGCGGCCGGCGATACGCGCCTTAACCGAGTTCGGATATTCGCTTTCGTCTAACAGTTGTCGATCGTGATTAAACTCCAGGACTAATGCACAACAGGCGGAAAAGTGTCGGCGGATATGGCGCGTATCGCTACCCAAATCAGTAAGAATACCCAATCGCGCGTCGTCGCACTCGACGACAAATTGACACGGCTCCTTGGCATCGTGGGGAACGGGTGACGGTCGTATTGTCAGCGAATCAATGTGAAATGGTTCGTGCGGTGAAATCTCGCGGATCTCAAGGCCTCGTTCCTCGCCCAACGACGACGCAATCCGCGTACCGTGTGTCATATAGATTGGGATCTCATAACGGCGCGCCAATGCAGCGGCGCCGCCAATATGATCACCATGTTCATGGGTGACCGCGAGCGCTTTTAGCTGCGATAGGTCGAATCCAATTGATTTCGCCCGCTGGTCCAAGCGACGAATAGACAGTCCGCAATCGATTAGGATCGCAGTTCCCGTGGCCTCAACGACCGTCGCGTTGCCGCTACTACCGCTTGCAAGGATCGCGAAGCGCACTAACTCTACTCCACCCGTACTGTATTTGGCGCCAGCGGCGCAGCATTGAAATGCGGAATTACGGTTACAGCGTAAACGCGGTGGGTTGATAAATCCATACAACACCCTAACTGCGACCAGCTATTAGGATATTTAGATTTTGCTACGGCGATCGCATAAACCATCCAGCGGCTCGGATTACACGGTTCGGAAAATTGCACGATACTGAATCAGGCGGTCCGCGCCCTCAGAGTGCCGCAGCATTTAGTTCCTGGTTCAAACGGCTCAATAATTCACCGGAAATATTACCCGTTTCCCACTTGCCGTCGGTATTTAATACCACGATCTCGGTTATATCGCCGACCCCGGTGAGGCTAAGTTGGAAGACGTCATTTTCCTCACCCCAAAACTTTAGTTTGGACCAAACACCTTTCTTCTTCCTCGCTTCGGTGTTGGGCAAGCGAATAAAATAAAGACCACGCGCACGATCCTCTTGCTCAACCTGGATCCCAGCGCGACCAAGCGCCGTGGCGATGCTCTCCCAAGCCGCCCCAAAATCTTCGGCGATTGTCAAGTAAATCTTCCCGCCTCCAGCGCTAATGAGCTCAGCGCGTTGCGTGTGCGGTGCCGCTTCGGTGTCCGGTGGGTGAGCCGATCTTGAGGCGATATCGCTTTGCCCAACGCCACCAAGTTGCTCTTGGAGTCGTTCGACAACATCTCTTTCAAGGACGATATCGCGAGATCGCGGCTGCCAAACCAATTTATCACCTTGGCCGACGAGTTCCTCACCCCTATGCGATATGTACAGTAGTGTCGTACCAGCTTCTTGGCCAGGTTCGGCGAAGATTTTAAATTTGTCCCGTATCAGTTCTTCCTGATTCTCTTTCCATGTGGTTTCGACGACGCCGAGTTCTTCATCATCCAATTCCAAGTCATAACCTGCGCTGTGCCAGAATTCTCTGAGCTGCGGCCAAATTTGAACCGTTACGCCCTCAACCGCGAGGATATGTTCGTTGTCAAGGAGCTTGATCGCGTTCGATCCAGAACGCTGGAGGTCTAGTTGGCGCCGGGTTTCCGCCGCGCGCTCCTGGAACGTGGAAAAACTCAGCGTTTCGCCAGCGGTCGGGATCGCCATACGATCCCGAATCGCATCGCTGGTTAAATCGGGAGGAACCTCAAGGTCGGGCAGGGTTTTGCTCTTTTTGTATTCTGTCCGTTTGTCGGGCAGCACTTGGTCCAATTTCGGGATTATCTTGCTACAACCAGTCAGCATCACGATCAAAAATAGGCTCGCGAGGCAAGTCTTCGACATGCTTGATTGACCTCTCAATAGATTATGCATTACAAAAAACGCGAACCACCGTTTGTTAACACTTTTCCGCGCGATCGGAATTGTATTCGACATGAGCTTCGTCGAGCGCCCTACTCACGCGCGCCTGTCCCGAATGCGACAACCATGTCATAGGCAATCTGATACCGATATCCGTCAGTCCCATCGCGTGCAAGGCCCATTTAACCGGGATCGGGTTGGACTCGCAAAACAGCTCCTCGTGCAAAGGTACAATTACGCTGTCGATTTCCTGAGCACGTTTGGCGTCACCCGCAAGTGCCGCCTGGCACAGCTCACTCATCACCTGCGGCACAACGTTCGCCGTCACCGATATAACGCCGTCGCCACCGGCGAGCATGAATTCACGGCCGCTGAGATCGTCGCCACTCAACAGCAGAAAATCATTACCGCAGCCGGCGCGGAGTTGAGCGACCCGCGCGATTTCTCCGGTCGCCTCTTTGACCCCGATTATATTGTCAATTTCCGACAGGCGGGCAATGGTCTCGGGCACCATGTCACAGGCCGTGCGGCCCGGTACATTATATAGAATTTGCGGTATGTCAACGGCCTCGGCGACGGCCCTATAGTGCTGATACAAGCCTTCTTGGGTCGGCTTATTGTAGTACGGCGTCACCAGCAGACAGGCATCGGCGCCAGCAGTGCGTGCGGATTCCGTCAGACGGATCGCCTCGGCGGTCGAATTTGCGCCGGTTCCCGCAATAACCGGGATCCGGCCATCGATATGGACAACGATCCGGCGAATAGCGTCACAATGTTCGGCCTCGCTCAGTGTTGCCGATTCACCCGTTGTACCAATGGCGACAACGGCCGCCGTATTGTGTTCAACGTGAAAGTCCAGCAGACGCTCGAAACGATGCCAATCGATGCCGGCATCCAGCGACACCCCACCGAGCATCGGCGTGACCACCGCGACCATACTTCCACGCAAACACGACATGGTAAAATCTCTCTAAAACAACCGCGGATAGTAGCTTTCTGATTGAATTATGACAAGAACCATAACGGCCGGTTCCCCACAACAAAGTACTCGCAAGATCGACCCACTGCGCTTGCGATTTGGTCAACTATCCATGCACAATGAGTTTTGGATTTGTCGGACCGCGTCCAGTTTCTAAACCATGCAAAATTATATTGCCATCTCTGCAATCGGAACCAATCGACCAGGGCTCGTTGAAGCCTTCATCAAAGCGGTACGCGAATGCGGCTGTAACGTTGCCGACAGCCGCATGACTGTTCTCGGCGACCGCTTCGCGATGATGATGCTGCTTTCGGGAACCTGGGATGCGATTGCGAAAATCGAAAATTTGCTACCACGCCTCGAAGAACAACTGGATATATCCACCATCGCAGAACGTACTGAATCGCGCAAACACGCCGGAAGTTTGATGCCCTACGCAGTGGAAGTCGTGGCTGTAGATAATGTTGGTATCGTACAAGAGATTGCCCATTTCTTTTCCGAGCGAGAAATCAATATCGAAGATCTATACTCGGGAACCTACGCAGCCGCGCATACCGAAACGCCGATGTTTTCTCTACATATGACAATTAGCGTCCCAACGGACCTCTCGATTGCAACCTTGCGTGGGGAATTCATGGAATTTTGCGACCAACTAAACCTCGATTCGATCATGGAGCCCGTGAAATAGCTGCTGCTTGTTAGTCGCAGTCGATTCCGTTTCTTGAGGACGTCGAATTTGAATTTACGCAAGCGCTTGTTCGTGCTCGACACGAATGTACTAATCCATGATCCGTTCGCTATTTTTCGCTTCAAGGAACATGATTTATTTATTCCAATGATGGTCCTTGAGGAATTAGATGCAGCAAAACGAGGGACCTCCGAACTGGCGCGTAGTGTTCGCGAGGTAAGTCGTATCCTCGACGATCTGATCGGCGCCGGTGATCGTGCAGCGATCGAACAAGGCCTATTACTTCCGACACTCGACAACGCGGGTCGCAATTATGCGCCGAGCGGACGCCTGTATCTCCAGACAACGGCTCTCCACACAGTCCAACTACCCACCACGCTTCCAGGCCACACACCCGACAGTAATATTCTTTCGACCGCGCTGAGCTTGCGCGAGACACATCCAAGCGTCGACGTTACGCTGGTCTCGAAAGATATTAATCTACGCATCAAGGCACGGATCGCCGGAATTCCGACGGAAGACTATTTCAATGACAAAACCCTTGACGATGTGGATCTGCTGTATACGGGACTGCGCGAGATAGACGAAGAATCATGGACAAAGCAGCAGTCCTTCGTTGACCACTGGCAGGAAAATCGAATAAATTTCTACGCGGTAGACAAAGATCTATTCAAACATATCGCGCCCAACGAATGTTTGTCGACGCCAAGTGGAAATATGGAGCTCATCGTCAAAGGACGACGGGGCGACAAACAGATCCTTGCGCAGGCAGTAGACTTCCGGGACAAACGCGATGCGGTATGGGGCATCACCGCCCGTAATCTCGAACAGAACTTAGCACTAAATTTGCTGATGGACCCGGAATTGGATTTTGTCTCTTTGATTGGGGTCGCGGGGACGGGCAAAACCCTATTGGCCTTGGCGGCAGGCCTCGCACAAACGATGGAAACCAACCGTTACCGTGAAATAGTAGTAACTCGAGAGACAATTTCGATCGGCGAGGACATCGGTTTCCTGCCGGGCACCGAGGAGGAAAAAATGACGCCGTGGATGGGTGCGCTGTGGGACAATCTGGAGGTCTTGGCGGAAACCACCGAAGGGGGGGAATGGGGTCGATCAGCAACATCGGACCTGCTGCGGCACCGCATCAAGATCCGTTCTTTGAGCTTCATGCGCGGACGTACATTTCTCAATCGCTATATCATTATTGACGAGGCACAAAATCTCACGGCTAAACAGATGCGAACACTGATCACCAGAGCAGGCCCCGGTTCAAAAATCGTCTGTCTCGGCAATATCGCACAGATTGACACGCCCTACCTCAGCGAAACTACCTCGGGCTTAACGTACGTCATCGATCGCTTCCGCGCTTGGGAACACAGTGGCCACATAACCCTCACCCGCGGTGAGCGATCACGTCTTGCTGACTACGCGACGCACAGGCTCTGAAGTAATTTTCTCAACCCGCAACGTGACGACCGTATCGGTATAACGGTAGACGATGGTTAACATGCGCTCATAGGTCGGATCTTATAACTCATTGAAAAGAGGGAACCAAAAGCGCTCCACCCGATCAGATCATGAAATCAAGACCAATCAACTTCGTGATCTGGGGGTTT
>SMVB01238584.1_pt1 | contig 28868 bp, 17 predicted proteins | sample 2456461 | NCBI WGS metagenome assembly SMVB01 (sample SAMN11095934, study PRJNA526329) | marine sediment metagenome | biome: Marine sediment; feature: Surficial sediment; material: Deep marine sediment; isolation source: Hadal surficial sediment | place: Pacific Ocean | collected 2014-05 | depth... | reverse complement strand
CAGCGCCCGCCCCATGATTTCGATCGCTTCATCGAGGTTGCCAAGCATGCCCTGGAATCGACCCTCGACCATGCTGACGCGAGAACGTCCGGTTCCGTCCTCGGAAAGTTCGAGATGGATACGGAGGCCCTCCAGGAGTTTTTCGATCTCCGAAACCTCGGCCGGCTTGTCGATCAGCACGAGCGCATAACGTGTCTGGACGCGACAGGCGGTCTGGTTGCTGACATGATGATCGATGCTCTCGAGGATCGGGGTCAGCGCCTGCTCTGCTCCCTGGAGGCGGCCCAGGTCCAGTTGCGCCGTGGCCCACCAGAATCGGGCCAAGGCCTCGATTTCATGGTTGCCACTCGTGCGGGCGGTGCTTGCCATGGTCTCGAGCGCCTGGCTTGCGTCGGCGAATTGCATCCCGTGGTAGAGGCTGATTCCGTGTTCGAGCTGTCGCGTCATCCTTCGTAGCGCGACCTCAGAGGGTGAGGATCTAGACGATCGGATATCGCTCTTGCGCCAGCGTGGAGACCGCCCAAAAGGTTCCCTCATGTCGTACATGCGGTCTTCTTCGTTGTCATTGATCCGTTCCCAGTAGCATCGATATCGCTTGCGATCGGCTTGCAGGCCCCGGATCGCGCGACTCCGAACTTCCGCCCGCCCGCCGGCTGGCGCGGACGTCATCGCTTCTTCGACCGAACCGAGTTCAGGGATTCGATGGTCGAGGACACCCGCACGATCGAGGGCATGGAAGAGACCTCGGGTGCCGAGCTCCCCGAAGCGTGTGTCGATTTCACACAGCTCCGCCGCCAGTCCGTGGCCGAGCGAGAGCTGGTCCCAGGAGGTTCCGGCGCGATCGATCCGATCTTGAAAGAGCGCGTATTTGATCGACCAATCAAGCGAGGTCGAAAGAGACGAAGGGTCGCTATCGAGCGCGTCGAGCACCTGGCGCCATCGCGTGCAGACTTGCGGCGCCCAGGCGGGCATGAAGTCGTCGTCGAGATGGCGTTCGACCATGCTGAGAAATTCTCGCTGGACCTCGACCGCACGCAGGCGCCGACCGTCTCGCAGCCGGCCGACCGCCTGGCAAGTCGGGTCCTTCGCATAGTTGTTCATCGCGACTCGGGGTCGGACGAAACGGAGCTCGTTTCCACGACAAACGCCCGCATCGATCAGACGCACGATCAGTGCAGTCGTCCCGAATTTGAGATAGGTCGACTGTTGCGACGAGTTGCTCTCGCCGCAGATCAAATGCAGTCGGCTGAAACCGCCGCTGCCAAGCGGCTCGTTCTTCGTATGGTAGAGGCCGCGCGCAGATTGGGAACCACTGGCTTCGTCGTTGAGGAGATGGGGAACGCGGGGCGAGAGCAGGAACTCGACCTTGCGGCCGCGGTTGTTCAGGCCACCGGCGCCGGTAAATACGATTCGACTTGCGAGATGCGGAAGCAAGTGGAGGCTCATCTGGGTTGCGTCACAGCGATATTGATAGCTCTCGTGACATCCCCAGGTTTCGCCATTGCCGCTGTAGTCGACGTTGCAACGAAAGAGTGCGACTCGCGTGTCGTCGTGGAGTTTTTCGAGTTCCTCGCCGAGTTCCGCCAGAATTCGCTCGCCGGCGAGTTGCCAGCGAACGACTTCCTCGGGGCTGCGGCATTCCGGCGTGCAGAATTCCGGATGGTGGCCGGCGTCGAGATAGAAGCGTGCGCCGTTCTCGAGATAGAGACCGGGTGCATGCTGGTCCGGCAACGAAACGAGACGTTGCTCTGCCAGCCTGAAAAGGTCCTGGATCAGATGGCCGCGATCGTCGCATGCAATCGCCAACCCCGAGGTCCAGGCCGAGAACGCCAGCTCGGTCTCCATCCCGAAGAGCGCGTCTTCCATCGCCTATTGGCCTCCCTGCTGTCGGTTCTGTTGAAGGAATTGTTCGCTGTTTTGCGAAAGGGCGTGACGGATCGTCTGGTCTCCGAGTTCGAGCAAGCGCCGAGCGCGATTGCGAAGATCGTCGCCGACCCCATCGCGGGGTGTGTCCGCGTTGCCGTTTCCCAGGGCATGCTCTTCCACTTCTTGATTTCGATTGCGGGTTCTCATGGCTCTTTCCTTTCGGGTGAGTCGCTCTCGAAGAGCGACACGGTTGATTCACGGGTGAAGCCGAGCGGGTCGTCGAGTCGCAGCTCGAAACGACGTCGTGTACCCCCGCTCTCGAGGCGAAGATCGATGCGATCCCAATCGATTCGTTCGATTTCCTCTCGCTCGAAGCGCCTAAGGACCATCGCACGAGTCCATGCGCGCGTGTCGTCGGGGGGCTCGTGCTTGAAGCGTTCGATCTCTGCCTCGCTGATCCAATCTTCCACCAGGCCCGACCTCATGTGGGGCCAGAAGAGTCCCTCGGCGGGATCCAGGCTTCCGAAGATCTGGTCGAGGTAGCGGATCTCCGGGGACGTCCAGTCGAGATCGCTTCGCTGCTCGAGTGCACGTTCGAGAATCCTCAGCTTGAGGATCCAGTCGATGCGGCCGGCCAGGGCGTCGAGTTCGCCGGCGGCGAGTTTCGAGAGGGTGTCCTCCCAAAGCCAAAGGATCTCGTCCACTCGCGGAACGGTCTCGAACCCGTGGCTCTCACGATGTTTCTGTGCGTGCTCGAGGATGCGCTGTTGGAGTTCGATGGCCGACGCCGTGCCCCCGTCAACCAGCGGAACGGATCGCTGGAGAGCAGGGTCGTGGCTGAATTGGACCGCCGCTGCGACGAGATCGTCGATGGCGAGCCGGCTGTCGATGTTCTCTGCTTCCAACAGGGCCAGGACGATCTGCATCGTGCCGACCTTCAACACGTTGGCGCCGGGGCAGAGCACGTTGTCGAAGCCGATCACATGCAGCCGTGCGAGGTTGCGGTTCCGACCGCAGAGGGTTTCGTTGCGGCTATTCACGATAGGACGCCGGTAGGTCGTCTGGATGCCGGTGACCGTCTCGAAGAAATCCGCTCGCTGTGAGATTTGATAGGCCACGTCGGGTCGCCCGTTCTCGGAGCCAACCTTTCCTTGTCCGGTGTAAACCATCGACGACAGTTGATGTGTGGCAAGGAATTGCAGGTAGTGGGGCCGTCGCTCCAGGATGTCGTCCCAGGTCGCACGGCTGATCAGGAAGCTGAGATGACTTCCGTAGCTATTCGAGCGGCCATCGGAGTTGTTGACCAGGACTTGAATCGTCTGTCCTTCGGGCAGCGCAGCATTCGCTCGCACCTGCGCGTCGCGCGCGATCCGCAACATCGCCGCGGTCACGGCCGCGTAATCGAAGGCGCTGAGGACTTCTGGAGTGCACAATTCGATATGGTCGAGGTCGACGTAGATGCAACTGCCATTCTGCTTGAGAAATTTGCGTCCGCGATCCTGGACATTCGTGGATCCGCCGGACGATCCGCTCCATTGATAGCCGTAGCCGTAGCTCTGGGTGCTGCCGTAGCCGCCATTCGAGGCATGGCCCGCGCCGCCGAAGAGCGCGGCGGGTATGCCGTCAACTTCCCGCAACAATGCCTGTGAAGCTTCTGGGCCGGTGCCCTCGCGGCGCTCGAGTCCGAGAATGAAATTGCCGAGTTCGAAGTCCGCGCCGACGAGCTTCGGGATGGATCGAGGCATGGGTTTGTCAAGCGGCATTGTAGAAGCGGCTCCTGCCTTCGGGTTGCGGTCGAATGGGCTCGACCCGCACGACATCGATGTCCTCTGGCAAGTCGTCGAGGTAGGCGCGCGTGTTATGGATACTGAGTGTCGTCGAGAGTTCGGCGATTTTGTTTTCCAAGCAGGCGACGGCATACGAGATTCGGAGGCCCTGGCCCTCGTCGCGAATGTGGCGGCGGAACGCTCTCTCGCGAACGGCCCGCGCCAGCTGTTCCAGCAGTCGCCCGCTCATCAACTCCCGCGCGTACACCGTTCGACTCGTGCCATCGCGCAGGCTGAGCTGGGAAATCGCGTTCTCCGCGTTCGGTGCGTAGAGACGCGAAATCGTGACGTCGACGATCTCGCATCGAATCTTCGCGGCTTCCCGGCTATCGGGCTTGGCGGCCGCGGTCGCACCGTCCCGTGCGTAGGGGAGTGAGTTGGACAAGTGAATCCCGAGGATCTCGCTCGCCGCCTGCCGATTCGGCCGGGGTACGGCGATCTGCGTGTCCGAAAGTCGCGACAGGAGTGCGGGGTCGAGAAGATCTCGGCGGTTGGTCGCGGCCAGGATCGAAACCTGTCCGCGCGCGCAGAACCCATCGATCTCGGCCAGCAATGCGGCCAGGAAGCGGTCCGAATGGCGTCCACCCGAAGCCCCGCGACTGCGACCAATCGACTCGATCTCATCGAGGAAGAGAACGACCAGATCGTCGCCCGCCGCCTCTCGCAGCGAGCGAAAACATTTTCGAATATTGGCCTCGGTCTCCCCAACGTAAGGGCTTTCGAATTCACCCGGTCGCACGACGAAGAAATAGCAACGCCGGCCCGTGATTCGTTGGATCTCGGCGACCGCGATCCTTGCCATCAAGGTCTTCCCGCAGCCGGGGGGGCCGTAGAGCAGGATCGCGCGACGTCCATCGAGCCGATAGGTCTGGGCGAGTTCGGGGGCGACAAGGCTCGCAGAGAGAACCGCGATCAGCTCATCGAGATTTTCTCGGCGCCCACCCACGTCCTCGAGTGATCCTTCGGCGATCTCCTCGAGCAGGTATTGATTGCCGTCGACCCCGTCCAACGAATCGAGCGCCAATCGCGAGGGGCGGTCGAAGAGCACCAACTGGCCCGCTCGAAGCGCGTCCGTGTCGAGACCTGCGCCGGGTGTGAGTACGAGTTCTTCTCCGCGGGAGCGAACGACGACGCGCCCATCCTTCGTCAAACGTTCGAAGTCCGCGGCGTCCGTTGGGGGTTCGAAGGTTCCCTTGGCGGAGGCCATCAGGGTGGCCAACTCATGATCCAGATAGACGGGATCGCCGGTCGCCAATTCCTGCATTTGAACGTTCGGGTGAAGGTTCACCAGGCGCGCCAATCCGCTCGTCCACACCATCGCGCGCAAGCCTTGTTCCGTTTCGATGGGACCCTGAAAAAGTACGGGGTACCAGGGCGCCGCGGTGATCTGTTCGATCATTTCACGAAGCTCACTCTGGGTGTTTTGCGCTCGCAGGAGCGCACGCTGAAGGAGCTCGTTCTTCTCCCGGAGCGGACTCGCTGGCTCTGTCGTGGCAGAATCGCCAGCTGTTTCGGGTCGCCTCAGTCGGGGCATGGCTCGATCCTCCTCCTTCGTTTCGTTGTGAGTGGGGTGTTCATCACGGCGCCGCGATCGTGAAATAGTCTCGCGGCGACAGCACGCCCGACCTCCAGCCGAATACCGCTGGCGTGAGTCCCGGATCAGGTAGGTCGCTGATCAACAAGGCGACTTGATAGGGTTGCGGGAAGCAGACTCGATGCAGATGGATGTCGTCCGCACTGAAGAACGGCCTTGCCAGATAACAGGCTTTCCTTCTCTCCTTGGGACATTTGGGATCACAGAAGAGCGGATGAAAATGCCACCACCCCAGAACGAGTTCGTTTCGACCTCGCAATTCGATCGCAGCGGCCGCCGCGCCCCAAGTTTCAGGTGTGAACGAAAAACTCGTGCCACTCGCCTCGGCATGTCGTGCGGGGATCTGGGCGACGATTTCGATGAAGATCTCGGGCTGCGAAACATCTCGGTGTAGTCGGCCGACCAGCACGCCACCGGTTTCCCGATCGCGGGTCTGGGCTGCGAGTGCCGAGGCTTCTTCGATCACCGCCTCGGCGAAGAACACCGGGAGTTCCGGCTGGGCGTCGCGATCGAGTTCATCCGGGGAGTGGCCCGCCACTTTGGTCGCGCGTTCGCGGAAGCGCTGGAGTTCGCTCTCATAAAGAGGAAGCGGATCGGCCACCACCTCCACATCGAATCCGTTCGATCCATTCGTGCCAAGAGGGCTCGCCTGCATGCTCGTGGCCGCCGGCGAGAGGGGATAGGCACAGACGAAATACGTGTAGCGTTCGCCGGCTGCGAGCTTGCCCTCGGCGACCCATTTCTGGGACGCGCGTTCCGCGTAGGCCTTGAAGAAACTCTTCGGGAACTCGCAGGAGACCGACACGACGTCGCCGCCTGTGCCGGATGGGATCCCGTGGCCAATGGCCCGCGCTTCGACACGGATGCCGCGGCAATAGGGCGCACCGCGATCTTCGCACCAAAGCGGCGAGACTCGACCCTCCGCGGCGGCGGTGACCGCCGGGAGTTTTCCGCCTCTCACGCCGATGAAATAGGTCCAGTCCTTGGCCGTCTGAAAATCGGGTTCGATCGGAATCGGCCCGAGATGTGTGCCGTCCCGCTTGAAATAGTCGATGGCATAGCGATGGGGCGCCTCGGTCTGAAGCGTTTCGGTCGCGATTCGCTGGCGGTTCGGTGCACGTCTGGACATGGGTTTCCCGGTCCGCCAGGCCCCGGTCCACCGAGTGGTGGCCAGGGCCTGACGAGTTCTTTTACCCGGCGTTGATTCGCGGGGTCAATACGAGCTCGTCGCCGGATCGCAAGACATCGCCGACGCGCTCCGAGTTGTGGAGCTGGCGACCGTCGCGTTCGAGGCGAGCGCGATACTCCAGCTCCCGACCGTCTCGATCTCGTTGGCCGAGACCCATGCGGGCCAGGGCGCCGCGAACGATTTCGCCGACGCTGGACTGCAAGGGCACCTTGCCGAGACGAAACCTCTTCTGTCCCGTCATGTCGCTCGCGAATAGATCGAGGGTCGCAGTTTCCGTAGCTTCCATTTTCCTAACTCCTTGATGATCGTTTTGTTTTCGCTCTTTCGGCCGGTTTGGTCGCAGAACTCATTAGGCCCATGCCGCTGTCGAAGCGTCGAACTCGGGCGTGGGTTTCAAGCGGGTTTGCTGGTGGTCACGACGCAGATAGGCGCGCGCGAGCAACGCATCCGCGAGCAAACTTTCGGCTTCCGCCGCGCAGTGTCGAGCCGCGACCGCGACCGCACCGAGCGCGCGGTCGAATTCGGCGCTGCCCGCGTCGAGGGGGAGTGGGGCCTCGAGCAGCACTCGACGTTCGCCCGGGATCTCGCCCCCGTTCTGGGTATCGCGACTCACCGCTCGAACCATCCGAAAGGCGCCGTTGACACGCAGCATCAGGCTGGCGAGCGCGAAGTAGCGCTCCTCCGCGATCCTCTCCGGAGGCACGGTCGCGATGATCGCTTCGATGCTGATCCTCGACGCTCGTACTTCGATGAGTGCGGGGACGAATGCGCCGGGCACTCCGAGATCGACGATGAGCCCGCCATCGTCGCGCTCTTCAAAGGGCCAACCGGCTTCATGGCATAGATTGGCGGTTTCGGGGGAGGCTGTGATCGATGAAGGCGGAGCTTCCGGAGGAGATCCGTCCGGCGTGTCCGCCAGACTTTCGACGATGCTTGCATAGTCCGACTCGAGCTTCGCCAATTGGGCCGCCATTTCGTCGGCTTCGGTTGGCGTCGGTCGCTCGGCCCGGATCCGCAGGTCTGCGTGTCCGACCATCGCGTATTTCCAGCCGAGGGGAAGCAAAGCGTTCAGGGTGAGCAGTGTTGCGGCGGCCTCCCCGATCTCGCGTCCGGCCAGATTCGACCGATGTCGCTCCTCGGGAAGGGGCGCGTCGAGCACCAGCCAATCGGCTTCACATCGGGCGGTCGGACGGATCACGCGCGCACCTCGACGACATCGATTCGGGCCGGCTCCGCGCCTCGTTTGATGGGGCGAGTGTCGACCGGAAACCGATCGCGATTGCGGCGTGCCCAGGCGCATGCGGGTTTATTCAGGGCATCGTCTTCCCGCATCACGATGTTCTCGAAGGTGATGACCTCGAAGCATCGATGAAGGAGATCAACCAGCGGGGTCCCGGGGGCGATCCGACCGAGACAAATGAAGGGCGTTTTGATGTTAGGGTGCCAGATTTCCTTCGGCCCGAGCCAGGTCAGGATCTCGGCGGGATTGACGACACGGAGATAGTCGTCTGGAAAACGGATCCCAACGCCAAAAAGATCGTGCTCGCGAACCGCGCCCGCGGCGTTGCGGACCAGACCTTTGCACGAAAAGGTGGCGATCCAGCATCGCCGATCGACCGCCTCCAGATCGAGAAGGTTGCTATCTGCGGCGAGTCGCATCCCCTCGACGTCTTGTGTCTCGAGAAAGTCATTCATCACTTCATCCACGAGTGACCTCGATTCGTTCGTCTGCGGAGTCCGTTCCGATTCCTACGATCGGCATTTCCACAGGGATCGGAGCGTCACGGGCGTTCCGATCGGTTTCTATATCGCAAGGAAACACCTGTTCGAGGGTCTCGTAATCACGGGCCTCGAATGAACATTCGAAGCACGCCGCGTCGGTCCCGGGGAGGACCACATGGGTGCGAACGAGCAGGCTCGATCCCCCACCGACGGCGGCGTCAACGAAGGGGCTGCCGACACGCCAGGCTCGCGCGGCCAGGCGAAGTCGAGCCGCACGACTGTCGAGGCAGCTCACGATGATCGCAGCGTGGATTCGCCCCATTGGCAGATCTTCGACTCGCGTGGGGACGGCTTCGACTTCCAGATCCGGTCGAATCGCGCGAATTCGGTCCGCCTGAGCCTCCGCCTTGTTGCGACCGACCGCCTCGAGGGGGAAGTCTTGTCCGATCTGTTGGCCCGCTTCGTAGATATCCGGATCGCAGAGCGTGATCTGCTGCACTGTCTGCATGCGGGCTAGATGGGGGACGAGGAAGGAGCCGATGTTGCCGAGGCCCGCGACGAGGATAGAGACGCCGCGCGGCCGCGGGTCGCCGCGCTCGGGATCGGTGAGAATGAAGTGTTCGATCACCGTCTCCGCCGACGCGATCCCGAACACGTCGCCCTGTCGCAGCCCCAGCTCGGCGAGCGGGCGCCCGAGCGAATCGGCGCTGAGGGCGACGCCGTGCAACCGCTCGGCGAGATCGAAACCGCGCACGCGGCGCGGATTCGCGCATTCGGGGCAAGCCAGGGCGGGGACATCGAGCGAGTCCCGAATCCGCCAATTCGGCTCTTCGTGACCACAGGCGCTACACAGCAGGCGCGACACGAAAGGGCGTTCTGGAACGAAGAGGCTCTTTTCGTCCCTCGATCCCGGCGTCAGCCCAAAGGCGTCCGCCAGCGTCGAAACCGGCGCTTCGCGCAGGGCGTAGCGGACGTGTGAGAAGCGACAGCGTGGATTTCGATCGAGTCGGCTCAGCTGATGAGCCGGATGTTGAGCATCGAAGAAGACCTCGTGCCCCGCAATCGAGCTGTGCGGTCCTTGTGTGATCAATTTGTGGATCTCGATCGCCTGCAAGGTTGCGGCCAGGGCTCCGGCCAGGGAGTTTCCGTCGGTCGACACAGCTAGAGATCCTCCGGCGACCATCGGTAGCCCGCGGTCAGGTCACTCGCTTGATCGCAAAGCGCACAGGTTTCGGAGTACGTCCAACATTCACGGTCCGAGAGTTGGTGGTGGACGACATCGCAAGCCGGGCAGCGAACGCACGGTTCCCCGCGTTCCACAGAAAGCGTGCATCTCGGGCATCGCGGCGCGTCTTCCCCGCCGTACGGCTCGACGTTCACCAGGCGCTCGGTGGAGAAATAGAGCGGCGCACCGCCATCGAGACGAATTTCGTCTCGATGGCGGAGGGTGGCGATTCCGAGTGCGATCGAGACACCATTGATTCGAAGCCGTGTATCGACCCCGGTCAAAAGGGACCAACCCGCGACAACGGTCGTCTCATCCCCCTCGGATCGTTTCAGCAACAGCGCCCCATCGCGGGCCAACCGGTCGACGCGCGCGGACGCGACGGTGGGCGAGCGCGACTCGCGGGCGTCGACTACGTTGTTGGTCCGTGACGGATTCGAGAGTCCGGGCGGGCGTCCACGCGGAGGTCCTGACGGATGTACAGGCGGAGACAGGTGATAGGCTTCTGCGGTGAGTTCGAGAACCGTCCAGAGCCTCGAATCATCTTGCACGAAGAGCTGAGCCATCATTTTCCTTTCGCGGGGAAGGCTGAAGAGCTTGCGGAGCGACGACCCAAACTCGTCTAGCCCGCCAGGCATCGACTTCTATAGGTAAATTCACGGTTTTCTATAGATCGTGGTACTATGAGTTCATGCCTTGACCACTATGAACCAATATCTATAAAAAGTAAACATAAACATATAGTTACACGGTTTACGGTTTTTGGATCGATCTGCCGATTGAATCCACGGTCAACTCGAAAACGTACGAACCGTGCAATGATCAGACGGCGGACGCCTGTGTTCGAGCGCGTTCAGCCCTAAGGAGAAACGGATGAGTCGCACCTACAACCGCCACGGCGATATCGACCACGCGCTGCTGATCGAAATTTGTGAGCGATTCCTGGGCGGCGAGACGCGCGTCGCGACTGCGGATTGGCTGTCCAAGGTTCTCGGGCGAAAGTTTTCGCGTGAAGCGGTCTACCCAGAGATCGCTCGAGCGGTACGAGCGGGATTCATTCGACTCGACCCGCCGCTTAACGTCGAATTGCAGCAGCGTATCGAGGATCGATTCAAGCTCGATCGCAATGAGATTCATGTCATCGACGTAGGCGGCGAGGGTGCGCGCGATCTCGTGGCCGCTTCGGCGGCGCGTCACATCGTCCGCTTGATCGAAGAGGTTAGGGAGACCAAGGAACGCGTCTGCATCGGGCTCGGTGGCGGCGACACAGTGGATCGAGTGGCGCGGTATCTGGCCGACAATCTACTCAAGCGCTCCGATGTGCCTCCGCTCGCGCTACACGCCTTGACGCCTGGATTCGACGTTTTCAGGCCGAGAACGGCTCCCGTTTCTTCACTCGGGTATTTCGCCGGAATCGAAGCCGACATCAAGTACATCGGTCTCTTCGCCCCTGCTGTCGTACCGACCGAATCCTATGACGAGGTCATCTCGCGCCGTGGCATCATCGATTCGTTCGAGAAGGCCGACGAAATCGACATCGTGATCACCTCTTGCGCGCGGGCGGCAGACGAACACGGCGAACTGAATCGTTTCATGCAGCTGGCATCCCACGATGACGGAGACGGTACGGCCGCGGCGCTCGCCGACGCCGGTTGGGTCGCAGATGTCACCTATCGGCCCTACAGCGAATTGGGTCCGATCAACCTCGAACAGGGGATTCGCGGCGTTTCGATCTTCGAACTCGAGGATCTCGTGAGTCTCGCCCGCGATCAGGAGAATAAACATGTCGTTCTCGTCGCAGCGCCCTGCGCTCAGTGTCGCGAGACGAAACACGACGCGCTACGGCCGCTCTTGTCCCAGCCCGATACGTTGAAGCTCTGGAACCATTTGTTCATGGACAAAGCGACTGCGTTTGCGTTGATGCCGGAGGCGTCGACCCGCGCATCCTGATGCGAAGTTTCGCGGCTCGACTCCGGAGCGGGCCGATTCAGCCGCCGTTGCTCGAGCGCCTTCGGGCGAGCGACTTTTCGAGCCAGCCGCCTTTCTGGCGTTTCGTCAAGGCCTGCAACATGGCGACCGCCGCACGCGAGGACACTCGCTCGGCAACCAGGTCGCGATAGATCCGATCGGCCTCTCTTCGACGCTTGATCGCGTCTCCCGCGTCGAGCAGGTCTTCGAGAAAGCCGATCAGGGCCGAGACCCATCGATTCTGCTGCGGGTGGGAATGTTCCTGGGGAGCGTCCGATGCCGCCGCAGTCTCGGCATCGAGGCGATCTTCGATCTCGCGGATTCGACTGCGAAACGGTGCGTTATGCAAGGCCTCACTCGCGGCTAGTTTATCGAGGGTCGATCTCAGATACTCGTGGCAGATGACACCGAATCGAGACAGCTGTGCGAGGGAGCGTAAGCCGACTTCCATCCGGTTGGGGTCGCCGGATTCGAGGTCGTGACACGCGGTCACGCAACTATCCCACGCGACCCATCGATAGGCGAAGTCGAGCCCCGCACCCTTGATGTTCTGACATCCCATGACGCGGGTCGTGATGCCGGGCGGTAATTCCCTCGCGATGCGGACGATGATCTCGTCGCCGGTCGAATGCGAGTCCCAGATCACCACGATCTTCGCCATGAACCAATCGTGAAGCATGATCCGGAGTGCCTCGTCGAGGCTGGGATCGGGCGAATCGGAGATTCGGTTCCGGAGCGTCTCGAGGTCGGTCAACTGACGTCGTAGCCGCGCGACATGGTCGATGATGTCTTCGGCGATAGCGGATTCGACCGTTTCGAGAATCGTCGATAGCTTTTGTTCGTCGTCGATGGCGACTTCGAGTTTGCTGCGGTCTGCATCGATTCCGATTCCTTTCAGCATGGCCGCCGTACGCCCGACCAGACTCGAAGGACTCAGCGGGGCGCGAAAACGCCGCACGTATTCGTCGAGACGAGCATTCGGATCCGATGAACCATCGGGCCACAAGGTCACCTCTTGTGCATAGACTTCCCACGATTCTTCGAGATAGGAAAGAAAGCCGTTCAGATTCGTGCCGATCAAGAAGTGTCGATCGGCCAACGCGTCTCGCACCAGAATTTCCGCGAAGACCCTCGATCGCGGAACGCGGTCTTCGCGGTTGTTGACGACGGTCGCGAGCCAGACGTTCGGATTTTCATCGACGTCATGGTGGTCGAATCCGGTGCGTCGCCAGCTTGCGAGGAATCCGAACCGTTCATTCGCGGCCATCCCGCTCACGAATTCGAGAGTCCGCGTGAGAATCGGAGCTGGGTGATAAACCTTGAGTACGCCGAGGTCAGGCACGACTCGATCGGCCATCTCCTTCAAGGCAAAATCGCCACGGATGCCATAACGCCGCGCGATTTCGAGAACCAGCGCGATATTCGATGGGTGTTCCTCGTAGGGGAAGCGGGCGAGCACGTCTTCCGTGGGCAATCCCGCCTCGAGCCAGCCGACTTCGGTGAATCGTGTGTTTCGCATGCGAGCCGCTTCGCGGAGGATGGGCATCATGCTTTCTTCGGTGGTGACCAACTCGGACGACTCGGGTACGAATCGCGTCATCACCTCGGGAATGTCGATTCCCGCCGGGCCCTGAAGGTCTTCGTGATCGGGGTAGGTGTTCGTGATCGTGGCGAGATCGTCTTTCATCCAATCCCGTTGAAGGACCTGGACATAGTCGGGTGTGAGGGCCATGCATTCCCAGAGGAAGATGTCGGCATCGAACCCGGCGGCCAGCTTGATGACGTCTCCCTGCTCCCAGATGGTCGCCTTATCGTAGGGCCGGAACAGGAACAACTCGGTGAGTGGGCCGTATCGGGGACCCGCGACGAACATGGCTTCGGTTCCCGTCGTTTTCGAGAAGACCGAGTAGCCGAGCGCATTGAAGAGCGCAGCCTTGATGCGTTCCGTGCCGGACTTGCCACGGGTTCCCCATCCGCCGAGCATGACCGGAATCTTGGCTCGCGCTCGGACAATGTCTCGCGTCGATTTGAAATGCCGCCCAAGAAAATAGGCGGAGGCCACGAACAAGAAGATCGCAAGCTCGAAGATGGTGTTTCCGTATACGGAATGGAAATAGCCGTAGATTCTCGTTGCGAATTCGAGGTTCATTTCGCGTCCTCGAAGAACCGCGTCACGGCGTCGTCCGACGACGTCTGCTGCTTTCCGTCGTCGTGCGGGCGAATCCGGACCCCGATACCCAGACTACGCAAGGCCTCCACGTATTCGGCTGCGCGTCCGCCACGATCGGCACGCCAATTTCGCAGCCTCGCGTAGTGCTGAAAATTACGACACAGCCGAGATCGAGCTCGAAGGCGGGCGATGAGGGAAGAGGGTGAGGTCACTTCCGTGACGCCCTCCGCGCTGTAGATTTCGAGGGTTCTGGCCCGGAACCCCTCGTCCAGACTCGAGATCACTTCGTCGACCAACGGAAGGTAGGGCCTCCAGCCATCCTCTTCTTCGAGGTAGAGTGGTTCGCCCGGCACGGTCGTTTCGGAAAGCTCGCAGAGAATTGCCGATGGCGCGTGCATGTCGCCACGAAACACGCGCCCAATCGTGTGGCGATGGGCCTGACGTTTATCGGTGGCCGGATTGCGGAGTTCGTGGAGAAATCTCCAGAGACGAAACCCGAATCGGTGCCCGCGTGTGATCCGGATACGGTTGCGCCGTGTTTCGACGAAGAGCCCAAAATCGTGCTCGGCTGCAACCGCCATGAGTCGGCCGATCGTTTGGGTGGGAAGCGTTCCAAGGTCATCGCGCGACATTCGCGATCTCTTTCTTGGGCGCGTCCGATCCCGCGTCTGCTCGATCTTCTCCAGGGTCTTGCGGCGCTTCGGCTCAGCGCGACTCCATAGGCGCTCGCGGGTACGCGCTGCGGAACGCCGGACGACCAAGGAATCGGCCTCTTTATGAAGTCGCTCGAGTGCGGGATGGATCTCCTCGTACCAGACTTCGGCATGACGGGGCTCGTCGAAGCTCAGCATCGCCTTCTGGATTTCGTCCGTCACGAGGAGCGCCGTGCGGAGTACATAGGGTTCCGACTCGCGTTCGAAGACTTCTTCGAGGAGTTCTCGCAGGGGATTCGGTTCTTCCTGGGCCTCCACGAGGAGGGGAAGCGCGAGCAGGCCGGACGCCCTGACCGAGGTCGAGCTGTCGTCCAGGGCCAGTCGCCGAAGAAAGCCGATCGATTTCTCGGGACAGGTCCGGACGATCGAACCCGGGAGTTCTTGCCTTACATAGGCGCTCGGATCGGAGAGGATCAGCTCGACGCAATCCCATAGTTCCGGTTGGACAGGAAGATGGGACGCGATCAGTCGAACGGCCCGTCGTCGTACGAAGAGATCGTCGCCTTCGCGTGGTTCCGAGAGCCGTTTGCGAACGGTCCGCACGAAGGTTTCGGGGGCCGTATGAAGTACGAGGGCGAGTGCCTCCGATTGGATCCAGATGTTCTGGCCGGGATCGAGGGCCGCGCGGTTCACGAATTGAACAAGCTGTGCGGCGACGGCTCCGATTTCCTGGCCCGGTGGCAATGCGGTGAGACAACGCGACAGACAACGGAAAGCTTCGATCCGGACGCGCTCGTCCCCCGAGTGCGCGAGCAATGGCGTCGCGAGCGATTCGATCTGGAAGCTTCGGAAGAGTGGCAGCCTCTGGTCCGAGGGCGCTTCGCGAATCGCGGCCGACGCGACGGACCCAACGCGTTCGATCAGGAAACCGATTCCTTGTTCTGCGATTTGCTCACGTCGACGGAATCTCTCGACGACGGCGTCATATCCGAACCAGCGGCCGAGCGCCTTTCGATCCTCGCGCAACGAGACGCCTCTAGCGCCCAGACATTTCGCGAAGTCCAATACGATTTCATTGCATTCGTCGGCACCACTCGCGCTCTGGTAGTTGGCCGCGAATTCGATGTAGCTCTGACGAAGCGCCGCCAATGCATCGCTGGACTCTCGGGTCGTCGAGACGAGAAAGTCGACGACGAATCGTGCGGTCGGCGCTTCGCGATCGTCGCTGGAGGCGAGAAGCCGATCCTCGAGTTCGAGTAGACGACGCGCCTCGACCTGAAGGGCGAGCGGTCGCATCCCTTCTGACAAGAACTCTCCGAAGCCTCGCTCGGTCAATCTCTACGCCCCCGGCTCCAATGGGTTTGGCGGCGACGGGTGAGATCTCGCTCACTACGAAACCGCACCGTTCCCGGGGCGAAGTCACGGAATCCACGTTCGCGGCCGAGATGAATCGAAAGCGACAGCATCATGCTCGTCGTGCTCTGTGAGAGTTCGTGGCGCACTTCGACCCCGAATTGCCATCGCCGTGCGGTATGCATCCACCTTTCGATTTGGAGACCGAAGAAGAGGTCGTGAAGATCGGAATCGTCTTTTCGATCCTCGTCCGCGAAGTAGCGACGCCACTGATACCCCCCATCGATTTCCAGCCCCTCGTAGAGTGCCGCCGCGGTCCAACGCATGGAGAGCCGATCTGGGGAGGTGGGATCGAAGTCCTCGTTGGTATTCACAGCGATGTCGAATTTCGTGAAGACGTCGCGGTAGGGTCGAAACGCGAGCGAGTCCTTCAGCCGCAGACCAAAGAGATGGTCCGCTTTGTAGGACGTGAAGACATCGCGATCCAGATTCTCCCTGGGATATCCATTTCGATCGCTGAGACTGAGCCAGCGTGCGAAGACCACGATCGACGGCCGATGCTGAAGCTTGGCCGTGAGCGCATGCGGTAGCGCGGCTTCGAATCTTCCGCCGAGCAGGGCTTCGAGTTCGTTCGGTCCGTCGGTCGGGGGTTGGAAGACCGTCGTGAGCGTGACCCGTCGCTCGATCCCCCGCCAAATTCCGAGCGAAGGCCAGATCCAATTCGCCCGCCCCCCGAATGTGGGGCCACCATTCTCTCTTGGACGTGCGAAGAGATCGGTCTGCGAATAGAAGCCCCAGGATTGGTTCCGGAAGCGATGTGTCCCGCGAAGCTCGCCCATCTCTTCGCTGACATTCGAGGACGGATCATCATCGTCGACGCTGCGCGAGATATATTTTGCGGTGAGGGTCCAGGTCCCGTCCTCGCGGCCAGCCTCGATCTGCCCGGGATTCATTTCCTCGGGCTCGGGATTGTCTTCGGCGAGGGCAGCGATCGTTAGTCGAGAGTGAACGGGGCCCGCCCGGGGCGGCACGGGTTCGCGAACGATGGCGACGGCATCCTTCCGAACGGTTTTGGTCACCCGGTAGAGCATCTCGGGATTCCCGTCTGATGTCAGCTCGATGCGTGAAGTTCCTCGAGGGAGCGAGCGATAGGACGTGCGCGTAACTCCAGCATGAAGCTGGTCGATCCGAATCCGCGTCGGCCCAGAGATGTCCAATATGAGGGGGGATTCGGGCTTTGCGATATGATAGGCGCGACTACGAACCTGGTTGATCGCGAGCCCATTTTCGAGGACACGAATACCAATCGATTGGCCTCGCGGAACGACACCAGCGCGAATTCGGATCGAATGCGATCCGCTTGCGACGCGCAGGGGATAGCGGTGGGTGCGAGTATTCGCGTCGAGTCGAACCTCCGCCGCGTCGTTTCCGTCGACATCGATGAGGACCGACGCGGGGCGAGGTGTTCCGCTTGCACGATGACAGTTTTCGATTTCGATCGTCAAGCTCGTGGGGCCTGGATTTTTCAGGCGAATTTCGAGTTCTCCGGAAGCGCGGATGCGATCGCTGCGGCGACACGATGGACTGAGGAGAGGCCACGATTGACGCGCTCTCGGCGTAAGCGGTGCGCCGAGTGGTTGTGGGATCCGTCTAACGCCCGCGCTCGCGACTACTTTCGTCACACGTTTCCAGCGAAAATTCGACAGCGCCCGCGTGTAGAGGCGTTGGACGAGTGGATCGTCGCGCGAAAGATCCGCGCGGGCGCCGACGCGAGTCATTCGCCCGTAGGGTTGTCTGTTCCTCTCTGTGATCAGCCAGGTGTCCCGAACCATCTCGTCGGGATCGAGTGCCGGTCGAAACTCTCGATCGATCTCCGCTTCAGCGGGCGGAAGCTCCGCCGCGGGAGAAAATTGAGGCCACGCGGAAGCGATGTTGTCACGCTCTCCATTTTCGAAAAGATCGGGGTCGAAGCTGACTTTCAGATCCGTCAATGGAGTGGTCGAAACTCCGATCTTGGGCAGTTCGAAGAGCGGTCGTGAGCAAATATTCAGCTGTCCGAAGCTACGACAGCCGATGGTCGAAGCCGCGGGCGGCGGCGCGGTCCCCTCCAACCAATCGAGTGCGCTCGGGCCAAGCTTCGGGAGCATCGCGAAATCGAGCTGGGCATGTTCCTCGAAAATACGAACGAGCGTTGCACCGCGTGGGTCGAAGATTTCGATTTCGTGGATGCCGGGGCCGAGAGACAATGTACTACGCGAGCGTGTGCCGATTTGTTCGGGACCCTCCGCGGATCGCTCGAGGCCGGGCGAGACCAATGCGCCGGCGATCGCTGAACGCCAGTGACGCAGGTCTGTTCGAAACACGAGCCAACTCGGTTCGGTTCTCGGAGAATCGGGTGTGAGGAGCGGGCGGGTGTCGATGCGAAGTCGAGTCGGGCCGACGACACGGATTCGCAGTGGTCGTTCGGGCGTCGATCGCGCCCAGCGAGAGAATTGACCGAGCGACCGCGAACGGAGTAGCTCGCCGCCATCCTCGGCGATCACAAGACTTTCGGCCGATTTCCAGATTCGTCGTCCGGGCAATTGATTCCGCCATGCGGCCCATTGTTGCAGTGCCTGTTGGCGTTCCTCGCTTGATCCGTCGACGAGTTCCCGACGGATCTCGAGTGCGCGATCCAATGCGGCCAGGGCGGATTTCCCGGCGTCGTCGGCCTCGCGCCAATAGTCGCGAGCCTCGTCGAAATCGCCCGCTTGTTGGGCACGATACCCACGCCATCGATTGGCGGCGGCGGGGTCGAGCGTGGCGAGCGATTCTTCGAACGCAAGCCACCATCCTCTTAGGTACGCCGCTTCGGCCCGTCGCGACGGATCGAAATGGACCGCGGGGAGTACGAGGTCGAGGCTGAGGGCCAACGACGCCTTGCCCTGTTCGAGTGCAAGGTCCGCGAAGCGGGCGAGGGCCTCACCCTGTGCGTTGCCGACGGAGTGGATGGCCCGCGAAGCGAGGAGCCCTTCCAATCCGACGTCGTTTCCCTGTCGGTGATAGACCTCGACGAGTCGGGTGAAGGCTTGCATGCGGTCCGCTTCATCGCGAGCGTGAATAGCCTCCGACTTCAAGATCCTCGCCGCCAGTCGAGATTCACCGAGCTGCACCAGGGCCTCTGCGGCTCGTCGTTTCGCTCGCGCCGCGCTTTCGCTCGCGCCGCCTTCCGCGATTCTCATCCACACTTCGTAGGCAGCGAGCCAATGGCCGTCCCGCTCGAGATCTTCGGCCTTCGTAAGCAGCTGCAGAAGCTCGTCGTCGGTGCTGACTCGCACCGAATCGAATTCGATCGCTTCGACATGATGTCGGTAGGCGATGTCCCGCGCTCGCAGAAGCCGGAGCGACGGTATCCAGTGATTCAGGAGCCGGGCCGACGCGGCTCGTTCCCATGCTTCCTTTCCGGCGGCGTCGCCGACAGCGGCGGGCAGGATGCCCTCGCCATCGAGCAGCTCATCGAGATTTGCGAGCGCGGCGGAAAAGAGCCGGGCCGTGGCGGGTGGACCGCCCAAGGTACTTTCGGCCGCCCGATACTCGGCTTCGTTCATCGAGTCCTTGCGGCCCGCCCCATAGGCCAGTGCGATTCTTCGGCCCTCGCAATCCGTCGAACGAATACGCACGACGTCCGCGGACATGGGTAGATCGAACTCGGCGTTCGAGGTTTCGGAACTCCACCCGAGGCTTGCCACATCCCCGGCGATATCGCCGCGGGCCGTTTGGAGTGAGGTGGCGACTTCGGAGGCCCCGACGTCGATCAGGTTCGGATCGGGCGTCGGCCCCGAGCGGAGTTCGATCCGGCTCTTCTCGCCTTCGCCGTTGCCGAGCGTAACGGTCAGTCGACAAGCATCGCCTTCCTCGCCGCGCGGTTGGAGTGCGAGGCGCAGCCGACTGGAGGCTGGGCGTTTCGGCAGGAAGAAGACGAGTTCCCTATTCGCGGGGGGGAGCGGGACGAAGCGACCCGCGAGTGTCTGACGTCTGAGCGAGGTGACATGTTGATCGCCGAGTACATAGCGGTCGCGATCATCGAAGGGCGATCGGAGTCTGGAGGTGATGAAGAGGTAGGAACGCGACTCTTCGAGTCCTGCCGAATGGCTTCGCCGAGCGAGGAGTCCTCGGTAGCCGATTTGACCGATCAAGAGAGTTTGTGCGAAACGTCGTAGCGAACGAAGGTTGGGCATGGCGCTCGCTTCGGCGATCGCGCGTTCCGTTGCCAGCAGGCCGGAATCGATTCGCCGGTTGTCTCTCGCGATGCGTAGCAGGGCGCGTTGATGGGCGTTCGAGCGTGGATCGGAGATGGCGTCGGCCTCGATCGTCGCCTGGTCCGACAGCCAGGCCGATCCTTCGACGGTGGCTTCGGCGTCCTGTGCCCATTCCGCCCGATGCTCATCGAAGGGGCCGAGAAGTCGGGCGAGTAGCGGCGCATCCGTGCGAATGGTGAGTCGCTGGCGTCCCGGCGCAACGTCGATATAGCTGCGCATCAAACGCCCGACGACGCGAGTGCGGCCGCTGATGGTCGAGAAATCGCGAACCTGGGGAAACGCGACGAACTCACTCTCGCTCTCTCGATCGCCGGCGCGAAGTTCGACGCGATAGTTGAATCGGCGGTCGGAAACCTCGAGCGGGTAGAAGACGCGATGTTCGAGTAGATATCTGTGCGGTCCTTCGACCTCCACGGAGATCACCTCTCCGGGTTTGAGTTCATAGAGCGGTCCGGCCTGGTGCTGGAGTCCGAGCAGCAGGGTTCGCCGATTCGTATTGAGCGCGATCGATTGGCGTTCGAATCGGATCCTCGTCCCGGCGTCACGTCGCGAGATGAAAAGCGCGATGCGAATCGGGCCCTCTGAGACTGCGGGATGACGGATCGCGACAAGCCGTGTGCCTCGAATCGAGAAGGGCAGCAACACCTGACCTTCGTTCTCGGTCACAACCGTCGCTGCGCGGATCCAGAGTCCGGACCCATTGGAGGTCGACCAATCGAGCGACATCAATCCTTCGGAGTCCGACTGGACCAGGACGCCTTCGCCTCTCGGCACGATGAGCTGCACATCCTCGCCCGGCGCCAGTTCGACGAAATGGCTGCGATCTTTGAACGAATAGCGCGGCTTGATGCCGCCAGCCCAGAACGGCGTGCCCTCGACGTTCAGCCATGCGACGGGATCGGCAAATTGCGAAGACAGGCTGATCCTTCGTGTGTCGATCTCGCCGCCCGATACTCTTGGCATCGTGAGCGAAAAAAAGCAGGCAATCAGTATGAGCGCTCGATGTCTCATCATCGCGAAGAACCCCCGATACATTCGATGAGAGAGCGTCTCGTTCGAACGTCTTGAAGTAGTCGCTTGCGAAGGGCGAACGAAAGCTCGAGGTGGAGAAAATCGTTTCTACCCCAATCTCGCAGCACGGCGGCCACGCGGTTGTGCGTTCCTCCGAGTTCGTTCACCTCGGTCGGATAGACCAAGAGGCCCTCCCCGAGTCGGCCTTCGAGGCAGGCCGCGATCTCCAGCGTCGAACGATGGGGAGAATTCGTGCCGGAGCTGAGGATGGCGCGGGCGGTCCTGCCCGCTTCGGTCGACCGTCGATAGGATGCGAACCCGTGAAGTTGAATCATGGGTCCGGGGAGCCCGAGGACCGAAGCCGCGCGAACGAGTGCCGTGAAATAGCTCTCCAGTGCCTGAGCTTCCTCGGAACTTTCGGGATCAGACTCGTGATCCTCGATCGCCCGCCTCGGCGTCGTGTTCCAGGCCACGATCCTGAATCGTCCTTCCGTCGCGAAAAGGATTCCGATTTCGGCCGTGAAGCGATCGTGGAATCCATGCGGAACGAGGAGCATCGAGCTGTGCTCTCGCGTCGGGCAGAGCAGAAACATTCCGCGACCCCTGTGCGCGTCGCTGCGTTCGAAAAGCAGATGGCAGGTGTCATCGCCCAATCGAAGCGACTCGATGGTGAAACCCAGATCCGTCCATTGCTGTGCCGTCTTGGAGTCGATCGGGCGATCGAGACTTCGGGCGAAGAGTAATTCGACTGTTCTGATCTCCTCATCGATCACGACGGTCGGGTCGCTGACGCGATTGGACTCCCAGGTCGCGAGAAGGCTTTCGGCCTCGACCGAAGTCTTCGCGACGGCCGGCGTCCCGAGAAGCATCATTGCGGCCAATGACGCGATACACAACGAATCGAATTTCATGTTGCCTCCGGCGGGTTCACGCTCTTCGCCAAGGGAGTACCGTTCGGTTCTCGAACCCGTTCGAATTTCGGGTCATCGACGATGAGTAGAATCCGTTCTTCGTAGTCTTGGCGATCGACGCCTTTGGGGCCGAGCGGGCGCCAAGTGTGACGGGCCAACGCAGTGGCTTCGAAGGGTTTGAGCCATTCCGCCGGTACCGCGTAGCCGCGAGCGAGTTGTTCGCGTTTACGCCGACTCAGTCGTTGCCAGGCGGATCCTGCCTTTCTTTGCGGGATCGTCGTCCGTTGATAGGCTCGGATGGCGACTTCGATGACATTGCCGTCTTGCTCTGCGATCCGAATTCGGAGTCGTCCGGGAAGGGCGATTTCCGGAGCTTCGATCCAAAACTCCACGGAATTGCTGCTCGGCCATTCGGTCTGGGCATACGAGGTCTTCGCAATCAGCCGCTTGTGTCTCGACCGCCGAGGGTTGTGTAAGAGCGTCATTCGCGCACGATGGTGGTATCGACCGCTGAGTACGACCTTTCCCGAGGCATCGATCAGCTCGTAGTCCACCGCGTAGCGCGCAGCATCTTCCGTAAAACCGTCGAGCGCGCAGTTGCTCAAAATTCTCAACGGGCCGCGCTCCGTCATTCCGAATTCGAGCCACTTCAACGTTGAACCCTGATAGGCCGTCGATCGAGTGACGCGGACTCCCTTCGGACCGGCCCAGAACCCGGACGTTTCCAACGAATCGAATCCAAGATGAACGGCGGCTCCGATCGCCACGACGCACAAGATGAGGAGTAGGCCATGGCCGATGACTCTCAATTTTCAGCTCCCGTCGTTCGCTCTTCACGTGACATCCAGAGAATCGCGAAGTCTTGATAGGGCCAGAGATTCGAATACAGGTAGGGTGCCCGGCTTCCGACTTCGTACCCGACCGTTTCCTTCTCGCCCTCGACCATTCGCAGCTTCAAGTCGTCCGCCGCCAACACGTCGAAGAGCCGTCGTGCCAGAAGGGACGTGGCGGGTCGTCCGACGCCCTTGCCCGCAATCGCGATCAGGACGTCCGCGTCGGGCGCGGAGTCGTCGTAATGAAGACTGATCCCCGAAATTTGAGCGACGAAGACCGGTTCGAATCGAGATCTTCGGAGAATGACTTGGGTAGTGAGATTGATCAGGTTCCGGGTATTGGCTGCGGAAGTCAGGTCTGCGGATCCGTCGGCATTCGACAGCGCATGCGCGCCCGCCGACAACAGGGCGCGACCCTTGAATCGATCGAAGAGCGCGAGGGCCGACTCGAGTGTGCCCTGGTCGAGAAGCGGGCGAGGTACCTGAAAGACGTAGGGTGCCGCGGGTCCGATCCGGAATACATGCGTGCCCCAAGAACGGCGATTCTCCGAATCGTTCGCCTCGACGAGAATCGCATAACGATCGCCCGTCTCGGGGTCATCGAGCAGCACGATTCGATAGCCGATCGCAGCGGCAGCGGCGGCAACCACGTCGAGGGGATGCCTCACGGCCGGATTCGAGATCGAGCTGTCGTATCCGGTCGGGTCGAGGCTCCAGTCGAAGAGGGGTGAGAGGATTTCCTGGTCCAGGTAGAGGAGATCCTCGTCTCGCAAGGGCTGGTATCGTTCGCTCGCTCGACGCGCGATGTGATCCTTGTCTGCGAGCAGCCACGTCTCGAAAGACATTTCGACACGCTCGATCTCGGCCAAGCTCGAGGTCGCCCCCCCCAGTGCCTGCGCGCGCACGCGCAAACTGGGAACGTCGGCGGCAGAGAGGACGAGTTCGGCGTAGCCGCCGCGCCTCGCGTCACGCTGGCGATTCTCGCCCCGGAGATGGTCCCAGTGCATTTCGAGACCACCGAGGAGCTCGTCGAGTCGCTGAAGTCGAAGTTCTTTCGGTATCCGCCCCGTCACGTAGAGTGCGGGGCGGGGGTCCTTCGAAATGGCGGTCGACTTGGAGCGACGATGGGCTCGAATCTGGACGGTGTTTTCATGGGCCAGTTGGAGATGAAAGGCCTGGAAGATCGTATTCTCCGAGCGCAATACATCGGCCGCGGGACTGCCACTCACATGTCTTCGCGAACCGGCGACGGCGAGCGCACGCGCGTCGAGGGCAGAGAAGAGCGCCGCTGAGGCCAGATGCGATGCCGGCTCGTCCACCGGAAGCGGGGTCTCGAGTAGTAGGTCGGTCTCCGCCGCGGGGTCGATCGCGTAGGCGCCCCAGCCACGTAGGGGTTCCATCTCTCGGAAGTAGAAGACCTCGTCGGAGGTTCGAATCAATTGATAGTTGGCGATCGCGAGGTCTTCCGCTGCGACCCGAATCGCCTCCTCGTTTCCCGTCAGCACACCGACGATCCCGCGGCGAAACGCGAGAGTCTCGCCCGGCATCGGCGCGGGGAGCGACTGGCCGGCCGCCGGTCGATACAGGCGGACGCGGTCCCGGGCGAGCCAATCGGCCAACGAGAGGTCGGGTGAGTCGATGATCTTCGTGCGCTTATGGGTCGAGTCGACGAACGATCCGACTTGAAAACGGGGAATGTTCGTCAGAGTCAATCCAATTGCGGTGGCGAGCAGGATCGAAATCAAGGACGCCTGAACGGTCGCGCGGGTCAGCCGAACGGCGATCTCTCGCTCGTGCATCTTGAGCGCCATCAATGTCGACAACAGGTATCCGTATCCATAGACGTCCCGAGCGTCCATGTCCGGGGCCCAGATCGACATCGTATGGGCAAGTAGGATCTTCCAGATGAATCCGACATTGAAAAAGAAGACGAGTTTTCTCGCGCCTTCGATATTGAAGCGCGCAAAGAAGTCCAGCCGCAGAAGCGCGCGAGACACCAGAAGAATCAACAACGCCTCGACGAACGACGTGAGAATCACGCCCGGCTGATACCATTGGAGCGCGAGCAGCGAGGGGACGAGGATCCCATTGAAATCCCAGCCATAACGTAGATTGAGTCGTGAGGCGACGAAGGAGGTCGAGATCAATACGATGTAGGCCTTGGGGGCTGCCTGGATCGAGCCGGCGACGTCTTCGTAGAGGTATTTCAGATTGCTGATCGAAAAATTCGTAGCCTCCATGAGACCGTACCGAACGACGAGGAAGGTGCAGCCTACGGTCACCGCCAGACATGCCGAGCCGCGCAGGAATCCAGGCTTCCAGAGTTGATTGGCTGTGAGCGCGACGACGACGAGGCCAAAGCTATGCAGTTCGTTTCGGTAGTCGAGCTGTAGTCCCCATTCGCTTGCGAGGTAGAGACCGAACTCTGGAATGAGCCACAGGTCGAAGACCATCCGAGCGGCGACGCTCGCGAGAATCAATGCGAGGAAGCGATCGCGTCCGAAAAAGCTCGACCATAGCCCCGCCCGAGAGAGTCCCTCGGAGATCAGTCGGATCAACAGATAGGCGGCCACGGCTTCGACGTAGATCGCGACCGCGGCCCAGGGCTTCGAGATCAGGAGCGGAACCAAGTAGCCGGGTACGACGATGCCCGACATTGTCCACCCGAAGCGAAGATTGAAGAACGCAGTGACGCCGATTCCCGCCCAGACGCAGGTGATCACCGAGCTCGCGAGAGCTCCTTCTGGAAAAATCGAAAGCGGCCACAACTCAAAGACCATGGACGACGAGATCCCAGCGCCTAGCGAAAGACGGCATCAGAGCGCCCTCGGCATGACGATCTTGATGTTGATTCCTTCACCGACTTCACTTTCGATCGTGAAGTCGGCGCCGACGGCCTCGATCTCGGGCAACGCCCGGCGAATTCGTGTGAGGTCTGCGAGCGAGCCGTCGTCGACTTCGGAGAGGCCCCTTCGTAGGATGTTCGACGGCATCCCATAGCCCTGGTTGCGTAAGTCGTATTCGATTCGGCTTGGACGCTCGACGATCTGCAGAATGAGTGTCGAAGAATCCGTCGCGTCTCGAACCAACAGGGATACGCTTGCGTCCAATAGGTCGCGGAACGAAGCCTCCGGCACTTCGACGAAGACCGGCAGTTCGGGTCGGTCGAAGACGACCGAGATGCCCCGTTGTCGGCATTCCGTGGCGTGCGCTTCGGTTGCGATCGCGAGCGGCTCACTCGCTTCGATGAGGATTGGATTGGCGTCGCCCAGTTGGGGCGCGTCGGCGAGACCCTCGCGAAGCGCCTCGACCGCCTGGCCGGCCGATCGCGCAAGGCGAGCCATCGTCGTCGTATCGGTTTCGGTTTCCCGGCCGAGTTTGTCGATCGTTTCGGAAAGCCGAGCGATTTCAAGATTCGCGCGCTCCGCAATCGGCGCGACTCTTGCGCGATGGCGATGGAATTGATGCGCCACTTCATCGTCGATGATCTCGACCAGAATACCCTGGAGCGGAAAGGGGTGGGAGGGATCGTCGATCTCGACGGCAGGACGTTTCAAGGGCGAGATGTGAAGCGTTCGGGTGCGGCCTCCGCGGAGGGGCTTCACGGGTATGACATGCTTTCGTTCTTCGAGCAGAACGCGCCGAAACATCGCACGCGTTCGATCGAGATCGAGTCCGGTGAGTTCCGAAATGAAGCCCGAGGGCTGGGACGCCTCGAGATCGAGTCCGTATTCGGTGGCGATCGCTTGCATCCGCGCGTTCGACTGCAGAACCAGTCCGGTGAGATCGAAGACCGCGCTCGCAACGCTTCCGTCGTCGACGATCTTCTGGAGTGTCCCGATTCGCCGATACAGGGTCTCCGCATTCGACTCCAATCTCTTTGCATGTCCTTCATCGGAAGAATGTCGAGGAGCTTCGTGGCCCGCGAACATCGGGGGCAGCGAATCGTGGCGAGGACTTCGCAGCCACTCGGCGAGCAGGCGACCCGCAAGCGCGCCGATTTCTTGCAGCGAGCGAAGTGTGGCCTCTTCGTGTTCGGGTCCGTAGACGGCCGATTCGACAGCGCAGAATCCCAACCAACGGCCGGCATCGTAGAGCGGGAGCAGGAATTGAACGGATCGAGGCGAAGCGAGTTCGAAGAGCGGCGACTCCAGTTCCGACGCCAGATGGGTTTCCATGACCGCCCAATAGGGAGGACTCGCGAGGTCGTGCTGCCGATCCGGGTCGAGCATGCAGCCTTCGGAATACACTTCGTGCGCGAATTCGCCCGTTGGATCGACCGCAAGAATCAGTAGGCGGTCGACGCCCACGCTGGCCTGCAAGAGTCGACTCAGGCGATGCCAGGCCGTATTCGATTCGGCCGGGCGACTCGGTAATTCGGGGAGGGCGCGTACGAGGGCGCTCGTCCGGCGGGTGGCGCGCCGGAGTTCTCGTTGCTCTTCGATTTGGCGGGTGAGAAGAACGAGACAACAAGCGAGGGGTTGGGCCGCCATCAACTCGACAGCGGGAAGGTGAAATCCAAGGAATCCGAGACTCAGCCAAGCGGCAAGGGCGTAGACGAGCGTCGCGGCCATCGAAGTCGAAAGGGCAAGTCGGAAGGAAAGGACCTGACCGAGCACGCCGCCGAGTAGGGCGGACAATGCGACGAGGATCGCTGCGAGGATCGGCGAACGGGAGAGACCCGCTTCGCGGAGCAACGTGTCGAGAACGAATCCGCGATACTGAAGGTCGGAGAGGGTTGTGCCGTCCGCGGAGATCGGCGTTTCGATCCCGCGCGAGAAGGGGTCGCCCGCCAATCCAATCAGAATGGTCCGGCCCTCGACCAGGGTCGCCAATAATTCGCCATCGACGACGCGCGCAAAGTCGATCGTCGGGAGTCTGTCCGGTCCACCTCGGAAATCGATCCCGAGCGGACCCCGATCAAAGGGGATCGGCTTCGCGCCCGAACGTGAAGCCAGAAGGGCTTCGAGCGCCGGCAGGACCTGGTTGCCAACTTGAACGAAGAGCAGCTGCTTTCTCGCGACGCCGAACTCGAAGGTGGGAACAATCAACACCCCGACGCGATTCAGCAGAGGCCGGTATTCGTCGGGGAGTGGCTCGAGAAAGTTTTCGCCGCGACTCTGGGTTGCAATCGGGCTGCCCGGAGAGAATCGTTGGCCGAAGAGCACGTCGTCGAATCGAAGGGCGTCCTTGATCAGCTCGGACGCGGCTTGGGGCACGATGTTGATGCCGATCTGACGTGCGCCGAGTTCACGTAGGCGGCGGACCGCGAGAGTCAGGTCGCGAACCATTTGCGGGTTTTCATCGTGCTCGGCGTGGGTGAGGGCGACGACCTGGTCGGGTGAGATCTCGACGATCAGAATGCGTGATTGGGGCAGAGAGATCGGCGCATGACGGGTGAGGAAATCGTCGAATACGCGACCGGGTTGTGCGAGTGGGCCGAAGAGCGTGAACGCATTCGCGATGAGCGCGGCCAAAACGGCCGCCACAAGAACCGGATACCGAGATACCAGTACATCAAAGGTCTCTGAAACGACGTAGAAGAATGTTTTCACAATGAGCGTTGATGTGGAACATCGGATTTGGGCCGGGGGCCGGTGTCTTGCCTATGCAAGAAGGGCTACCTGCGTCTTTATTGCTCATCGGTGTATTCGGGAGAGTCTGTACGCAATTTCCCTTGCTGGGATCATGACTTGGGCGAGATCGAGCAAGGTTGTGCGGCACTTCGAATATAACGGCGGCAAATACCCTCACAATGGTCGAATTTTCGCCGTCAGGGTCATTTCGCCGGGACCGCGATCGTCCATGGAATGGCCGCCGCCACGCGTGCCCGGAAAACCGCCAAGCCCCGATCAGCAAGATGCCCAGCCGGCTGGAACCCGGCCGCCGCGGACGAACTCCGGTAGGCAGAAGACGACCGACGATCAACCGGTGGCTCGATTTTTCGCTGCGATCGAGTGGGACACTGCGGTCCTCTGGTCGGCGCGATCCCGTGGCCGTGTCGGGACGGCGACGAACCGAGTCGAGGCGAAATTGAAATCGCTACGCCCGATCGGAGGATCGATGTCACTCCGAGCAGATTGACGGTCGAGCACAGGGAAGACCCACGAGGACCCGGCGCCGATCGAATGATTCCAGAGCGAAGGGTTGCAGGGATGCATAGCGACGGGCGATGTCTGATTCGGATCGGGGGCCGTCGCAGGAAGGGCTGCTACACAGGGCGCGCCCGTACGAGAACCCTTTGAGTTG
>SMVB01168218.1_pt1 | contig 28871 bp, 19 predicted proteins | sample 2456461 | NCBI WGS metagenome assembly SMVB01 (sample SAMN11095934, study PRJNA526329) | marine sediment metagenome | biome: Marine sediment; feature: Surficial sediment; material: Deep marine sediment; isolation source: Hadal surficial sediment | place: Pacific Ocean | collected 2014-05 | depth... | reverse complement strand
AGGGGAAGGGTGATGAGCGCTTGCCGACGGTGTCGTAGAGGGTCATCACCGCGGCGCTACGGCGGAGCACCTGGATCGCCCGCCACTTGAGCTCGGTCCAGCCCTCCATCTTCGCTCCGACGTCGAAGGCAATCGGTCCGGAAGCCGAGAGCTTCGAGTAGGTGGCCGCGATATCGCGCTCCTTGAAGTCGTTCCAGAAGAAGAAGATCACGACGATGTCGGGCTCGAGCTCGGGGCCGAGCTCCTCGAGGAGACCGAGCTCCTGGTGAGTGTCGTACGCGCGATGTCCGCCATTGATCACGGTCCATTCGCGCCCGAGGGGGTCCCGCAATTCCAGCGCCCGTTCCAGGTACCAGGGCACCGTCTCATCGTCCGCGACGCCTTGTCCATAGACGAGACTGTCGCCGAGTGTCAGGACCCGCACCTCACCGGGAGCCTTGGCTCGGACTTCAGCGCCTCGAAGGCCGTACGCATTGACCCTCACGCGGTGGTGGTAGGTGAAGTGTTCCTCTCCCGGCACCATCTCCCAGCCCCGATGCGGGTTCGCCTGAACGCGGACCACCGGCAGGCGCTCGGAGAGCGGCGCGCCGAAGACCACGCGGAAGACAACCTCCACCGCGACGAGGCTCGCGAAGAGCGAGATCGTGAGCGCGAGGAGGCGCCGCCTCAACTTGGAGCGTGGCGCGCGCATTCTCGTCCGCGAGTCGGGATGGCCGGTCATCCGACAGATTCTATCTACGCCGCCACGACAGATTCATCACAACTCAGGGGCTACCGGATTGCCCTCGAGTTGTGATGAATCTGTCCCGGAACCAAATCGGTCTATCCCGTAGCCAAGAGGTCCACGAGCTCCTGGGAGAGATACAAGAACGCCGCCATCTGGTCGGGGGTCATGGGTTCGTCCATGAGGTTCTTCCGCTCGAAGGGATCATCCTGGAGGTCGTACAGCTCGCGCCCGGCCTGTTGTCCGCCCCTGACGATCAGCTTGTACCTGTTGTCGCGGATCATGCGCCACACGATCGTTGGGTTATCCAAGTCGGGAAAGAAGAATTCGCTGAACACGGTCGAGCGGATCGATTCCTGATCGGGGTCGTCCAGGTACGGCACCAGGCTCACGGAGTCGACAGGGTTCTGCAAGGGGAGACTAGACATGCCGGCCAGGCCCGCGACCGTCATGTAGACGTCCGCGGTGCTGATCAGCGCGTCCGATTCACGTCCGGGCTGGACCACGGCCGGCCCGCTGACGATGAACGGAACGTTGATCCCACCCTCGTAGGGGGTGAGCTTCGCGTGGTCGGGATCGAATGGGGGGACCGTGACGTCGTGCGGTGTGCCGTTGTCACCGATGAAGAAGATGTTCGTCCGGTCGTACTTATCCCCCATGAGCGTGAACAGCCGCAGGATCTCCGCGTCCATCGACTCGCACGCGGCCCGGAAGAACGAGTTCGGACTCCGCCGCGGGTCGTCCACGTCGGGCAGATCCACCGAGTGCAGATACTTCGGAGGCCAGTGGAGAGGGTTGTGCGGCGCGTTGAAAGCGATGTAGCAGAGCCACGGCTCGGGGGCGACATCCATCCAGGCGGCCGCCTCGTCGATATTATCGCTGGTGGCGTACTGCGCGCTGATGCTCTCGAAGCCGTTCTCGATCTTCGGCCAATGATAGTAGCCATACGCACCGACGAAGTTCTCCTCCGTCCCGACGAAGTGCCCGTACCCCGCCAGGTTGGCGGCCAGGGGACCGCCCACATCGTCGTTGCCGAGGTGCCATTTCCCGAACGCGGCGTGTGCGTATCCCGTCTCTCCCGCGTCGAGCATCTCCGGTAACGTCACCTCGTCGAATGCGAGCGGCTGGGAATTGTTCGTCACGAGGTGTCCGATCCCCGTCCGGAACCCGTAGCGCCCCGTCTGGATCGTCGCGCGCGTCGGAGAACAGAGCGGATTCGACCAGGCGTTGCGAAAGAGGACACCGGTCTGGGCGAGGGCATCGATGGTCGGCGTCGCCGGCGGAGTTCCGCCCTCTGCGTACACGCCGACGTTGTCGACGCCCATGTCGTCCGCGAGCAGGATCAGGATGTTGTCCTGTGCCAGGGAGAATCCGGCAAGGACGAAGAGAGCGACGGCAGGCGGGGTTGTGGGGGTCATGACGGATCCAGCGAGAGACGAACGAGTCCAGGCCCGTTCTACCCGCAAACCCGCCATCCGTCGATGGCTGCCGCCGGACTAGAAAATGCCCAGCTCCCGCCGCCAGACCCGGATGTCCGCGGGGAGCGTCTTGCCGGTGATGCGCGCGAGGCTCTTCGAGGCGGCCGTGCGCACCGAGGCGTACGTGTGCTCGAGACACTCCACGAGCTCCGGCAGCACAGCGCGGGAGCCCACGCTGGCCAGCGCCAGACAGGTCATCTCGACGATCTGGTACTCGCGTCGATCCAGCCCACGGACGAGCATTCTGGCGACGTCATCGGCGAAGAGCCGATGCGCCGCGGCCCTCCGGATGACACTCGCCGCCTCGCTGAAGGTGCCCGACTGGAGTCGCGCGAGGTCGGTCTGCATCCCCTCCTGCCACCAGGAGAGCTCCGCGTCGTACCAGTCGATCCAAGCCAGGCGATCCGTGCCGTACGGCCGACCGGTGATGCTGCCGAGCGCTTGGCTCGCCGCCCGATGCACGCTCTGCTCGGGGCGGTCCATGAGCTCCATCAGCACGGGAACGGCCTCCTGATCGCGGAGCTTGGTCACCACGAGCGCGGCGAGGACGACGGTTCGCGTGTCCATCTTGCTGAGCTGGTCGCGGACGAGACGCGCGACCGTCTCGTCTCGATCCTCGTCGATCGAGACCATGCTCGCGAGTTGGGTGAGGACCAGAGCATTGACGTTCTCTCTCGTCCCGAGCACGTTCGCCAGGACGAGCGCCGCCGCCTCCGTGCCCGTATCGCCGGTGCACCGAACGAGACTCTCGATCAGGGAGGGGTGAGCCTTCCTGAACAGCGGAGAGAGGGCTTCGACCGCGGCCGGATCGCGCAGCAGCACGAGGGCGAGGGCGTCCTCGAAAGCATCGCGCACGGACCGCTCCACGGGAATCTCGGCCGGCGTCGTCCCGGAGCCAAGACGCGCGAGGAGAGCGAGCTCCGTGCTCGTGCCGAGCCGCCCGAGCAGGTGCATCGCCTGCGTCCGGCGTTCCACGTCCTGTCGCTCCTCCGACAGGTCGACCAGGAATGCGCGCGTGCGGTCCCATGGCAGCCGGCCGAACGCGGTCAAGATCATCGTCTTGTGAATGCCGACGAGCCTCGCCGCATCCGGGCCATCGGTCGCGGCCCGGCTCGGATCCGCCCAGAGCACGAGCAGCTCGAACAGCTCCGGAATCACCGCCGGGCCGAGGCGGACGAGTTCGTCGATCCGGCCCGGGACGTCACGCCAGGTCTGCGTCCGCTCCAGAACGTCGGCGACGTCCGGCTGGACGGTCGCGTGGAGCGCGTCCGGCGTCGCGGCCTCGGCCTCGCCCAGGGCGCCGGTGAGGGCCGCCGTCGCGAGCACGAGAACTGGGAGACTCCTAGGATCGAATTGCATGCCGGAGGCTCACTGGGCGGCCAGAACCTTGTCGAGCTCATTGGTCGCCATCGCCGGTTTCTTGTTGAGGGTCGCGTCGATCACCTCCTGGGGCAGAGGCGAGTTGTCCAGGAGTACGCTCGCCAAGGCTGAATCGTCCAAGCCTTCGGAGGCGACCGCCGCGAGAAGGACATCCTGGGAGAGCTTCGGGTTTCCGCCGGAGGGTCCGCTCGCGAGGAGCACGCCCTCGAGGTCCGTCGGATCCATGGACGGACTCCGGCCCGCGGCTTCGATCAGCGCATCATCCGATACGGGCGCGGCATCCTCGAGGGCCGCGGCCAGCTCCTTGGATGTCATTTTGCTACTCACGAGAGCGACGTTCGGGTCCTCGGTCGCCTGGGCCCGTTTGACGACATCGCCCGGCGTCAGGAAGAGATCTCCGTCGCGCGTGCCCCAGATCACTCTGTCCACCTGGCTCCAGTCGAAGATGCTCTCGAGTCCGGTGAACGAGACGGTGAGGCCCGAGTGATTGAGGTAGCTCAGGTTGAGCGTCTGATCCTCGTGGGCGTCCGCCGGATGGAGCAACGTCGCCGGGTCGACCCCCAGCGCCGCGAACGGATCGGATCGGTTGGCGGCGATGTTCGTCGGAATGTCGACGATGCGCCACGAGTAGAACCTGGGCAGGACACCCTCGCGCGTCGGATCGAGGGAGAGGTCGTAGTGCATCTTCCCCTGGGCGGCCAGGTTGAGGCTCTTCCCGACCACCCCGCCGAAGATCTCGAACTTCGCGGCGATATGGATGTCGGCGTTGGGGGCATAGATGAAACCGTGGAATTCGCTATCCGAACCAAAGCTGACAGACTTGGTCGAAGACGATGAGACCATGAACGTCACGTCGGACGGGCTGCTGTTGCCGGTCGTCACGAGCGAGGACGCCTTCAGGTCCAGGTCGCCCGTCACGAAGATGTCGACGGGGCCGTCCGTCGTATCGATCGAGATCTCGCCCTCCTTCAGGAGGATGAAGTCTCCGACCACGAGGGTCAGGGGACCCTTGAGAATGAGCGTGCAGTACTTGTCTACCGTGATCGAGTCATACCCTGCCTCTCCCGGCGGGATCGTGAGGGGCACGACGCCCGAGTGCACGAACGCAGGCAGGGAAGCGATCGCGGGGACCTCGATCGGTGGGAACTCGACCTTCCCCGAGCGAGGCGTGACCGATCCCGTCACGATGGCGCCGGCGGAGATCGTGGCCGTTCCGGTCTCGCCCGGGACGACGTCGCCGTACACCATGTCTCCGCTTGCGATGGAGACGTCGCCGTTCGAGCCCACGATGGCCATGTTGTTGAGCTTCGTGCCCACTTGGGAGGCGTAGGAACCCTGCTCGGAGTCGAAGCTGTCCAGCAACGTGTCGGGGTTGACCTTGAGGTCGTCCGACGTGGCGAACCCGAGCGAGGAGAGAGTGATCTCGATCGGCTCCACGACCATGCTCAAGGTCGCCCGGCCCGCGCCGTACATGCCCGTGCTCTCGAGCGTCACCGTACCGTCGGCGTTCTCCGTCGCCTCGACCCAGAAGAGACCGTCGCCGAACACTGCCGGCGCAGCCTGACTGCCGACGTTGCCGGTCTTGGCGATCGCGAGTCCCGTGTAGGCCTCCACGAGACCGGCCTCCGCGAGATAGAAGGCGCGGCTCGTCGCGGCGGACCCTTGCTGCCTGCGCGTGACCGCGCTCGAGAGCTGGAGCAGTCCGGCGGACATCGCCGAGACCGCGAGGACCGCGATCAATGCCGGGACGAGCGCGGAACCCCTCTGCCCGCTCGACGCCATTCTTCCGAATCTTTGATGTTCTGCCATGGTTGTTCCCCTAGTTCCTGCACGTGACGGTGCGCTCGACGGTCCGGATCACTTCGCGACCGTCCGCGGATGTCGCTCTCAGCGTCAACCGAATCGTCACCATATTGCGTTCGATGACGAACGTGAGACCCTGCTCGTCGACGAGGCCGTTCCCATTGTCATCGACGCCGTTCAACACTTCTCCCTCGAGGAGCGGGCTGGCCAGCTTCGTCCAGACGAGCCGGCGCTCCTCCGCCTCGTCCGGGTTCTCCCGCCACTCGATCCGCGTTCCGGCGCCGGCGAGCCGGATCTCCTCGGTGTCGTCCCAGACGGTCACACCGTTCTCGGTGCCGAGACTCAGCTTGTAGCGCAGACCGGAGTAGTTGAGGCCTTCGACGCTCGGGATCAGCGTCCCGCGATCGGAGCCCATGATGGCCAGTCCGATCCGATCGAGGATCTCATTCGCCTGATTCTCCACGTGAATCGCCATGGACTGCTCCCCGGCCGCATCGTTGGCCATCTTCATCACCGTGACCACTTTGGCGGTCAGGAGAGCGAGGAGCGTGAGGGTGATCATCAGCTCCAACAGTGTCCAGCCGGCTGTGCGCGTGCTCTTCATTCCTTGTTGAACTCGCACAGCATCGAGGTGGTTTCGTATTGGCGGGGGACTCCATTGCCCATCCACCGGACCCTGATGACGACGGGCAACAGGAAGTAGTCTTCGCTCTGGTCATCGGCCTTGATGATGCTGTCCCCGTTGAGGTCCCGCGGCATCCCGAGATCGGCGTCGACCACGTCCTCTCGCAACTCGAACGTGCCGGGCGCGACCTCGATCGTCGGGAACACGATCTCGCCCGCAAAGCCGTCCGGGTCGCCCGCCTCCACCTGGAGACCGTTCACGGCAAAGGAGCTCCCCGGCGCCGAACCCGCGCCGCCCGGATCGTCCAGGGGGTCCGCGTTGTAGAGCGCGAAGACGTCCGCGAACTCCTCGTTGCGCATCCGCTCGATCATGTTGCGCGCCTCGTTGCTCGCGACCACGGTCTCGCGGTTGATCATGCGCTGCCGCGTGACCCCGGCCACCGTACTGGTGAAAATCATGAACGCGACGCCCAGAATGAACGTCACGACCATGAGCTCGACGAACGTCATCCCCGTACGACGCGAACGGCGCTCGGAAGTCACGTGCGCAAGAGACTGATGCCGTCCCCGGCCTGCCGGGTGACGGATGGAGGCTGCCTGGTTGTCCATCGTCGATTGATCCAAGAGTGCTATCGGATCGGTGGAGTCGGCGCGTTGAACGTGATTCCGGTCTTACGAATCCGAATCAAAGAAGGGAATTCCCGACCGGGGCGCCACGCGGTGGCGGGCGATGGCGAGCATGAAATCCATTCGTGCTGCAAGGCCGAGACCCGGCGCGAAGGTGAACTATCGACGCGAACCGGGCAGCCTCCGGTTCCTCCTCCACGGGTCCTCGAACACGCTGCGCTGGAATCCCCACGGGGTCGCGGGTAGCCTCGGCGGTGCACAGGGGCCGCTCGGGCCCGGATCGACGCAGCATGGACCTCAGAGAACCCCTACAGAGCGAGACGGTGGCCGACGTGGGCTACCGCCCGCTCGTCTCGATCGGCACGGACGGCACGGCGGCGGAAGCCGTGGCGCTCATGAAGCTGGAGAAGTGCGGATGCGTCGTCGTCATGAGCGAGGGACGGATGCGGGGCATCTTCACCGAGCGCGATCTCCTGAAGCGCGTGCTCCACCCAGGGCTAGGGCTCGACACTCCCATCGTAGGCCTCATGAGCGACGATGTGACGGTCGCCCGCGTCGACGAGCCGATCCACGAGGTGCTCGCGCGGATGTACATCGGCCGGCTGCGCCACCTCCCCGTGCTCGACGGGGACGAGCCCGTCGGGACGATCTCCATCAAGCGCGCCATCCACTTCCTCGCCGACCAACTGCCACAAGCCATCCTCAACCTGCCGCCCGACCCCGAGACGTTCCCGGCGACCCGCGAGGGCGGTTGAGAGGACGACGAGATGATCTGTCCCAGCTGCGACCACGAGAACATCGAGGGCACGGACGAGTGCGAGAACTGCATGCAGCCCTTGACGGACCTCGAGCATGCCGCCGGCAGCTCCCCGCTCGAGCGGAGCCTCCTCGAGAGCACCTTGGCGAGCCTGCACCCCAACGCCCCGATCTTCGTGGCGCCGGACACGACGGTCGCGGCGGCGGTCGAGACGATGGCGTCCCGCGACATCGGGTGTGTGATCGTCGGATCACTCGAGGACGTGGTCGGGATCTTCTCCGAGCGGGACCTCCTCATGCGCCTCGCCGACCGTTACGCGGAAGTCTCCGGCCAGCCCGTCACCGAGTTCATGACGCCGAACCCCGAGACGCTGGACGTCGCGAGCCCGATCGCCTACGCCCTCAACCGCATGTCCACGGGCGACTTCCGCCACCTGCCCGTGACGAGCGCGGGCCAGCTCGTTGGAATCATCTCGCTGCGCGACGTCCTCGGCTTTCTGAGCGAGTGGTATCCGGATCTCATTCCCGCTCCGTAGCCCCTCCATTCCTCTCCCTGCCTTTCCTCTCCGTTCCTGCCTGCCTCGCTCTTCCGGTCAGACATGGGCGGTCGTCAATGCCTGACCGGAAAATCTAGGCAGACAGGAACGAAGAGGAAGGGAGCAGGAGGCCAGCAGACCTGATGGAGTATCCGTCCCCCGGCCACCACAAGAGCGTCGCGGCGTTTCGCGCGCACCTGCGCGCCCTGGACGATACTTTCGACTGCGACGAAGAGCTGGAGGGCGCGGACGGACCGCTCGGCACCCCGCTCGAAATCGGCGCGAAGACGCTCCAGAACCGCTTCGCGATTCACCCCATGGAGGGCTGGGATGCGACGCGCGATGGGATGCCGACGGAGCCGCTCTTGCGCCGGTGGCGCCACTTCGGCGCGAGCGGTGCCGACCTGATCTGGGGCGGCGAAGCATTCGCGGTGCAGGAGGACGGGCGCGCCAACCCGCGGCAGCTCTTCGCGAACCCGGCCGCGGACACGCCGGGCGCGCTCGCGCAGCTCCTCGCGGAGCTCCACGCGGGGCGCAATGACATCGGCGCGACGGAGAGGAACCTCCTCACCGGTCTGCAACTGACGCACTCGGGCCGGTTCTCGCGTCCGGACGGCGCGCCGGCGCCGCGCATCGCCTACCACCACCCCGTGCTCGACGCGCAGTTCCGCATCGACCCCGCGCTCGAGCCCGTCTCCGACGGCGAGCTCGAGGGGATCGCCGAGCGCTTCGTGCAACTCGCGAAGCTGGCCTGGGACGCCGGCTTCGACTTCGTCGACGTCAAGTGCGCCCACGGCTACCTCATGCACGAGCTGCTCGGCGCGCGCGCGCGCCCGGGCAAGTACGGGGGCTCCTTCGAGCATCGCACGCGACTGTTCACGGACATCGTCCGTGCGATCCGCACGGAGTGCCCTGGCCTCGACGTCGGCGTGCGCGTCTCGATCGCCGACGTCTTCCCGTACACCGCGAACGCGGAGACGCGCGTCGGCGAGCCGGGTGACTGGCGGAGCCATGTCCCCTACGAGCACGGCTTCGGGCTCGACCCCGCGGACCCGCGCCGCTTCGACCTCGACGAGCCGTTCCGGTTCCTGGAGCTCGTGGCCGACCTCGGGCTCCGCCTCGTGAACCTCAGCCTCGGCTCTCCCTATTACTGTCCGCACCTCCAGCGCCCCGCCGCGTACCCCCCCAGCGACGGCTACCTGCCCCCGCGCGATCCGCTGGCGGACGTGCTCGAACACCTGCGCGTCACGCGCCGGTGCAAGGCCGCCTTCCCGGACCTCGTCTTCGTGGGCACCGGGTACAGCTACCTGCAGGAGTACCTGCCGCACGTCGCCCAGCACGAGGTCCGGCACGGGCACGTGGACTTCGTCGGCCTCGGCCGGATGGTGCTCGTGTACCCCGACCTGCCGCGCGACGTGCTCGCGGGACGGCCGCTCCAGCGCAAGCGCATCTGCCGCACGTTCAGCGACTGCACGACGGCCCCGCGCAACGGCCTCATCAGCGGCTGCTATCCGCTCGATCCTTATTACAAGCACCTGCCCGAAGCCGCGGAATTGAAGGCCGTGAAACGCGCCCTGCGCCCCTGACCTGCCCGCGCTGCACCCAACCATGAGCGACCCCCTCTCGAAGCACGACCGCACGCAGGTGGCCGAAGGCCCGCGGATGACGAATCCGCCCGACCCCGCCGGCCGGGCTCGAAGGCGCCGGCTCCGCGCAACGGACACGCGCGTACGGGCAAGCGACTGCACGACCGCCCCGCACAACGGCCCCATCAGCGGCTGCTATCCGCTCGATCCTTGCTACGAACGCCTGCCCGAAGCCGCGGAGTTGAAGGCCTTGAAGCGCGCCCTGCGCCCCTGACCCGCCCGCATTGCACCCAACCATGAGCGACTCCCTCTCGAAGCACGACCGCACGCAGGTGGCCGAAGGCCTGCGAATGACGGACCCGCCCGACCCCGCCGGCCTGGCCGCCGAGCGGCGCGCGCTGGCCGAGCTCGAAGGCGCGGGCTTCGTGCGCCGCACGCGCGCGTACATGAAGCTGATCGGGCCCGGGTACATGCAGAGCGCGATGACGCTCGGGGGCGGAACCGCGGCGGCCTCGCTGTTCGCCGGCGCGCTGTTCGGCTACCAGCTCCTGTGGGTCGCGCCGGTCGCCATGATCCTCGGCGTCGTGATGCTCTCGGCCGTCTCGTACCAGACCCTGTCGACGGGCGTGCGCCCGTTCGAGGCCATGCGCCGCTTCGCGGGGGCGCCGTTCGCGTGGGGCTGGGCGATCGGCGCGCTGCTCTCGTCGATCATCTGGCACTTCCCCCAGTACTCGCTCGCGTCCGCGGTGCTCGTCGACATGGGCGACGTCATGGGCTTCGAAGGACTGCAGCCGGGGATGATGGGCTTCGTGGTCCTCGCCTGGGCGATCGTGTTCTCGATGATGTACGGCACGTCGCCGACCCTGGTGCGGTGGTACGAGCGCATCCTGAAGTACATGGTCTGGGGCATCGTCCTCTGCTTCGGACTCGTGGTCGTGAAGACGGGCATCGCCGACTGGGGCGAGCTCGCGGCGGGCTTCATCCCGTTCCGCATCCCGGGTGAAGCGAACGGCGTCGCGGGCCTGACGATCGTCGTGAGCGGGCTAGCGGCGGCGGTCGGCGTCAACATGCTCTTCCTCTACCCCTACAGCCTCCTCGCGCGCGGCTGGGACCGCGAGCACCGGCGGCTCGCGCGCTTCGACCTCTACATGGGGATGCTGCTGCCCTACGTGCTCGCCACGAGCCTGATGGTGATCGCGATGGCGAACACGATCCACCTGGACGAGGGCTTCGTGGCCTCCAGGCTGACCCCCGTGCAAGCCGCGCAATCGCTCGCGGCCGTCGTGGGCGACACGTGGGGCCGCGTCGTGTTCAACCTCGGGGTGCTCGGCATGGTCCTGTCCTCGATCACGCTGCAGATGCTGTGCACGGGCTTCGTGTGCGTCGAGCTGTTCGGGTGGAAGTTCGGGAGCGTCCGCTACCGACTCGCGACGCTCCTGCCCGTGCCGGGCGTGCTCGGCTCCGTGTACTGGGCCAAGGTCGCCGTGTGGCTCGCCATCCCGACCAATATCGTGTGCGGCCTGTTCCTACCGCTCGCCTACGTCGGCTTCATCCTCCTGCAACGCAACCGTAAGTACCTCGGGGACGACACGCCGAGCGGCGGCAAGGGCCGCGCCTGGATCGGCGCGATGGTGTTCGCGACGCTCATCCTCACGGCGTTCCTGGGCTGGTACTTGATCACCAAGGGTCCGGAGTACCTGGACATGCTCACGAACTCCGCGTCGGGCGACTGATGCGCGCCCGGGTCGAGCTGCCCGGCGGCGGGACGATCGAGATCGACGATGGTCTGCTCGACGCTCCTCGAGCCACGCTCGCGAGCGCGCGCCCGGCCGCCCCCGTGCGACTCGCGTACGCGGCGGCGCACGTCGTGATGCGCGACGGCTACGAGGCCATCCCGCACTCGCCCGAGCACCCCGGCAGCCCGGAGGAGCTCGCGGAGTGGATCGACTGGGAAGCGACACGCGGGATCCGCGCGCACCTCGACGCGCGCGGGTTCGGGATCGCCGAGGCGCTGGACACCGCGCAACGGTTCTCGATCGGGTGGACGAACGCGCTGCGGCTGATCGAGGAGTGCGGCGCGCTCCAGCTCACGAACGGCTTCATCGCCGGCGCGGGCGTCGATCACCTGGAGGAGGTGCGCTCGAAGACCAGCATCGTCGACGGCGTCGTGCTCCAGGCGCGGACCATCCAGGCCGCGGGCGGGGACGCGATCCTGCTCCCGCTCGCGTGGCTTCCGCGGAGTGGCGCGAGCGAAGCCGACTACGTCGAGGTCTACGGCGCCATCATCGCCGAGCTCGACGGCCCGCTCGCCGTGCACTGGCTGGGCGCGATGTTCCTGCCCGAGCTCGCGGGCTACTTCCCGGGCGACAGCTTCACGCGGATCATGGCGCTCGACCCGGAAAAAGTGCGCGCCGCCAAGCTGTCGCTGCTCGACGCCGAGCGCGAGGTGCGGCTGCGCCGCGAGCTGGCCGCCCGCGACCAGGTCATGCTCACGGGCGACGACTTCCACTTCGCGCACCTCATCCTGGGCGGCGATGCGACTAGCACGTCCCCCGCCGTTCCGGAAGTCAGCGGCACGACGCACTTCGGGGAGCGCGCGGTCGCCACCGGAGACTTCAGCCACGCGCTGCTCGGCGTCCTGGACTGCATCGCCGAGCCGGCGAGCATCGCGCTCCAGCTCCTGGCGCGCGGCGACGGCGCGGGCTACCTCGCGCTCATGGAGCCGTGCGAAGCCCTCGGCCGCGCTGTGTTCGAGCCCCCGACCGCGCACTACAAGGCGGGCCTCGCGTTCCTCGCCTGGCTGAACGGCTTGCAGCCGAACGCGATGCTCGTGAACCACGAAGAGCGCACGCGCGACCGCGACCACTACCTGCGCGTGACGGAGCTCGCGGCGCGCGCGGGCGCGCTGCGCGACGCGAAGCTCGCGGCGCGGCGGCTGCGGGAGTGGCTGGCGTAATCGCAGTGCCGATACGGAGCCAGGGCAAAATCCGCCGCCACTCGCCGAAACCGGCGATCTATCGGCGGTTTCGGCGAGTGGCGGCGGATTTTGTCCTGGCTCCGTATTACGGGTTGCAGGCCGCGCAGATCTTGCCCGCCTTGGCGGCATCGACGCAGCACGGGTGCGCGCAGGCTTCGCTCGCCGCCGCGGCCTTCTCGCAGCAGGTCTTCGCCTGCTTCGGATTGCACTTGAAGCAGACGCCGCCCGCGGCGGTCGCCGTCTGGCAACACTCGTGGGTGCACGCGGCGCCGGCCACGGTCGCCTTCTCGCAACACGTCTCGGCCTTGTTCGGGTTGCACTTGAAGCACGTCCCGCCGGCGGCCGCGGCCTCGATGCAGCATGAGTGCGCGCAAGCTGCGCCCGCGGCTCCCGCCTTGTCGCAGCAAGTCGCGTCCGCCGGGAGTGCGGCGAGCGCGGCCCGCTTCGGGTTGCACTTGGCGCAGATGCCGCCCGCCGCCGCGGCTGCCTTGCAGCAGTCGTGAGCGCACGTCTCCCCCGCTGCCGCGGCCTTGTCGCAGCACGTCTCGGCCTTGTTCGGGTTGCACTTGAAGCACGTCCCGCCGGCCGCCGCGGCCTCGATGCAGCACGGGTGCGCGCAGGCCTCGCCCGTCGCCTCAGCCTTGTCGCAGCAGGTGGCGTCCGCGGGGAGCGCGGCGAGCGCGGCCTGCTTCGGGTTGCACTTGGCGCAGATCGTGCCCGCGGCCACCGCCTCCACGCAGCAGGGGTGCTCGCAAGCCTCGTCCGCCGCCGCGGCTTCTTGGCAACAGGTCTCCGCCGGCGCTTCCTCCTCGGTCTCTACCTCGAGCTCCCAGCCGCGGTTGATCTCGAGCTCCGGCAGGGCCGCGGCGAGCTGCGCCGTGCCCTCGTCCGTGACCTTCGTCTCCCATAGATAGAGCTTGCGCAGGTTCGCGAGGCCCGCGAGGTGCACGAGGCCCGCGTCCGACACCTGTGTCCCATACAGGTTCAAGTAGTCGAGCTGCTCCAGGCCGGCGAGCTGCGCGAGCCCGGCGTCGGTCACGGCGGTCTTCTGCAGGTACAGCCGCTCGAGGCCCTCGAGCGCCCCTACCTGGGTCAGGCCGGCGTCGGTCACCTTGGTGCCGCCCAGGTTCAGCTCGATGACGTTTCCGAGCTGCTTCACCTGTCCGACGATCGCGTCGCCGGCGTCCTTGCCGTGGATGCTGAAGTTGACGACGAGGGCGTCCGTGTCCTGCGCGACCGGGAGGACGAGCCCGCCCGCCTCCTCGATGGCGAGGATGGCGAGCTCACGCGCGGTCGGGTCGTCGGATTGCGCGGCGAACGCCGTGGGCAGGGCGAGAAACGCGAGAACCGTGAGCACCTTGAGCATGGCTGGACCCCGGAGGTTGGGTTCGGACGGCGCGTCCGATGAGGAGACGCGATGATACCAACAACGCTCGGACTACTCGGCGCCAAGCTTTGCGAGGAGCGCCGCGAGCGAACGCCCCAAGCCTTCGACCTGCGCCCGCAGCTTCGGATCCCGGAGCGCCCCGGCCTCGTCGAAGGCCTCGAACGCCTTCGGCACGGCGATCTGCTCGGGGAGCACGAGCATACCGAGGCCCCCGAGGATCGCGCGCACGTGCACGAGCCCCCGGAGGCCGCCGAGGGCGCCCGGCGAGGCGGCCATGAGCGCGACCGCCTTGCCCGAGAACGCGGCGAGCGGCGGCTCGTCGCCCGTCTTGCGCGAGACCCAGTCGATCGCGTTCTTCAGGGCGCCGGAGAGCGAGCCGTTGTACTCCGGCGAGGCGATGAGGATGCCGTCGCTCGCGACGAAGTGCGCCTTCAGGCGCGCCGCGTTCTCGGGCATGCCCTCCGCCGCCTCGAGGTCTTCGTCGAAGACCGGGAGCGGGTACTCCGCGAGGTCGAGGAAGGTCACGTCCGCGCCCGCGGCGCGCGCGCCGTCCGCGGCGATGCGGACGAGCTGCTTGTTGTACGACGCGGCGCGGAGGCTGCCGGCGAGGGCCACGATGCGGGGGCTTTGGGTCATGATCGCGGGGATGTTAGCACGACCTCGAGCAGGCCCTTCAGCATCCCGTACGTGAGGCCCCAGATGACGCGGCGCTCGAAGCGCCAACAGGGCATGCGGTGCACGAGTCCGTCGCGCTCGTAGCGGTACTCGGAGTCGAACTCGCCGGTCGCGACGCGCGCGAGCGGGAGCCAGAAGAGCTCGCTGGCCTCGGGCCCGGGGGCGGGCGACACTTCGCCCACCTGGAACACGAACGGCGTCACGTCCATGTCGATCACGCGCCCGCGCGCGCGGGCGCCGACCGACGCGAGTCGGCACAGGAGCTCGGCCTCGACACCGAGGTCGAGCCCCGCCTCCTCGCGCGTCTCGCGGATCGCCGTCGCGAGCAGGTCCGCGTCACCGGGGTCGCGCCGCCCGCCCGGCAGCGACACCTGCCCGGACCAGGGATCCGCCGCGTGCTGCGCGCGCGTCATGAGCAGCACCTCCGGACCCTCGTCCACCGTGCGCAGAACCGCGGCCACGGCCGAGCGCCGCGCCGGGGGCGCGTGGGCCTCGGGGGCGCGATGCGCGCGCAAGCGCGCCGCGAGCTCGTCGGGCTGCGGGAGTGACATCGCGCGCGAATCAGGCGATCCAGTCGTGAATCACCCGACCGTGCACGTCGGTCAGCCGCATGTCGCGCCCGCTGAACCGGACCGTCAACCGCTCGTGATCGAGCCCCAGGAGGTAGAGGATCGTCGCGTGCAGGTCGTGAATCTCCACCTTGTCCTCGATCGCGAAGTAGCCGTATTCGTCCGTCGCGCCGTACGCGTGCCCGCCCTTCACGCCGCCACCGGCGAGCCACATCGTGAACCCGAACGGGTTGTGGTCGCGGCCGTTCTCACCCTGCGCCATCGGCGTGCGGCCGAACTCACCGCCCCAGAGCACGATCGTCTCGTCCAGGAGGCCGCGTGACTTCAGGTCCGCGAGCAGGCCCGCGATCGGCTGGTCCACCGCGCGCGCGTTGTCCGCGTGTCCCTGCTCGAGGCCTGAGTGTTGGTCCCAGCGGTCGTGGCCGAGGTTGGAGCAGGTCAGCTCGATGAAGCGCACTCCGCGCTCCACCAGCCGGCGGGCGAGGAGGCACTGCCGCGCGTAGACGCGTGTGTGCTCGTCCGGCGCGTCGAACCCGTACAGCTTCTTCGTGGCCTCGGTCTCGCAGCCGAGGTCCATGAGCTCCGGTACGGCGGCCTGCATCCGGAAGGCGAGCTCGTAGTTGGCGATGGCCGACTCGACCTCGCCCGCGCCCTCCATGCGCGCCAGGGTCCCGCCGTCGAGCTCGCTGAGCAGGGCGAGCTTGCCGCGCTGCAGCTCGTCGGTCGCCTCCGTCCGGCGTACGTTCGCGACGGGCACGTCGCCCGGCTTGAACACGGAGCCTTGGTACGTCGCCGGCAGGAAGCCGCTGCCGAAACACTCGAGTCCACCGGGCGGGATCAGGCCGCCGTTCAGGACCACGAACCCGGGCAGGTCGTCGCACTCGCTGCCGAGGCCGTACGAAGTCCAGGCGCCCATCGACGGGCGGCCCATGATGCCCGTGCCCGTGTGCAGGAAGTAGTTCGCGCTCGTGTGCTCGGGGAAGTTCGAGGTCATCGAGCGGATCACGCACAGCTCGTCGGCGTGCTGGGCGACGTGCGGAAAGAGGTCGCTGATCGGCAGCCCGCTCGCGCCGTAACGCTTGAACTTCCACGGCGAGGCGAGGACCATGCCCTTGTCGTCGAACTGCGTGTCCGGCGTCTCCATCTTGATGGGCTGGCCGTGCTCGCGGTCGAGGCGCGGCTTCGGGTCGAACGTGTCGACCTGCGAGGGTCCCCCATCCATATAGAGGAAGATCACGTTCCGCGCCCGCGGCTTGAAGTGCGGCGGCCGGACGTCCCACGCGCTCGCCACGACGCTCCCGAACGAGCGATCCGCCAGGAGGCCCGTGAGCGCGAGTGCTCCGAAGCCATTCGCGCACCGCGCGAGCAGTTCGCGTCGGGTCAGGGGAATGTGAACGTGGCGGTCGTGCATGGCGGCGCCGTCAGTCGAGGGCGACCAGCTCCTTCACGTTCTACAGGAAAAGGCTGAGGTCCGCCCCTGTTTCGCACTCCCCCGCCGGGCGATGCCGCACCGCCAGGGCGAGCCCTGCATGCCACAGGCCCTTGTCGCGACGACGTCGCGACGACGCAAGCACATGGCTCTCAACCGGTTGGAGTTCGGCTGAGTTTGCGATCCACACGAGTTCCCCTACGATGCACGAGGAGCGAGGGTGAACAGGGCACACGGTCCTGACGTAGCCGAGGGCGCTCGCAGTATCGGGCCATGATCGATTCTGCTAAGGAACGGGTCGACTAGAGCCCGGACTATCCATGACGACGCACCCGAAGCGCTCCTACTCGGCCCCTGCCGGCACTCCAGGTGCCCCGACGTCCTCGACGACCTGTAGAGTTCGCCTGCGGGGCCGCCACACCTAGGATCTGGGCAGGAGCTGAGTTGAAACGCTTCGGGCACCCCGTCATGAAGACTCTGGGCTAGGCGCATGCGAATTCCATGGTGAACGAAGCGATCCCTGGCCGGCCGGCAGACGAGGCGCCCGAACCCGAGAAGCGGGAGTTTGGTCGGTACATCCTGCTCGAGGAGCTGGGGCGCGGTGCGCAAGGTATTGTCCACCTGGCCGAGGACACACAGCTGCACCGCAAGGTCGCACTCAAGATGCTGACGGCGGCCGGCGCACAGTCGGTCACTGTCCGTGAACGCTTCCAGCGTGAGGCCGAGTTGACTTCGAAGCTCGACCATCCAGGTATTTGCGGTGTGTACGAGATCGGCGAGGAAGAGGGCATGCCCTTCATCGCGATGCAGTACGTACGCGGGATAACTCTGGCACAACTTCTAACGGACGCGCGCGAGCAGGTTGAGATGGACGCCCGGCGACCGAATTCCGTAACCGGATCATCGACCAATTTGGCAGGCAAGGATGCGACCCAGGACGCAGTGCGACTGATAGAGCGCACGGCGCGCGCGCTCCACTCGGCCCATCTGGCAGGACTCGTTCACCGTGACATCAAGCCGGCCAACATCATGATCACGCCCGACGGGCACCCTGTGCTGCTCGACTTCGGGCTTGCTCGGGACTTCGAGGACACGGGACACACGCTGACGGAAACCGGCCAGGTCATGGGCACGCCCGCCTACATGGCAGCGGAGCAAATCCTCGGGAAGCGCGACGAGATCGACCAGCGCACCGACGTCTACGCCCTCGGCGCAACGCTCTATGAGTGCCTCACGTTGAAGAAGCCGTTCGATGCCCAGGCATTCGACGAGCTCTATCACTCGATCCTGGAGGGACATCCGCCGAACGTTCGCCGCCTGAACCCGCGCATTCCACGTGATCTGGGCACGATCGTTGAGGTCGCGCTCGAGCGCGATCGGAGTCGCCGCTACGCGAGTGCCTTGGATCTGGCGGAGGATCTGCGCAGGATTCGGTCGTTCGAGCCGATCAAGGCCAAGGCGGCGGGGCCTGTCGTGCGCGCGCGGAAGTGGGCCAAGCGCAACCCAGCGCCGGCCGTGGCGATCGTAGCGGCGGTGCTGTTCGTCCTCGTAGGCTCTGGGTTCCTCATCCGCCAGCGCAGCCTTCGCGAACGCTCCGCTCGCGATCACCTGGCGCGGGCCACAAGGCTGTTGGAGTCGGGAGAATTCTCGGCGGCCTTGGAAGCCGCGGCTCAGGCTCGGGAGGGAGACCCCACATCGACTCCATCGCTCGAGCTCAAGGCCGAGATCGAGCGCGAGCGCGATCGTGCGGCCCAGGAAGCGCGCAAGCAGTCCGACCTCGAGGCTGCCGCAGAAGCGCGACGGGAGTCGGCGGACAAGCAGCTCACCTACGAGCAGGCACGTGGAGTGATCGAGCGCCTGGAGTTGGAGCTCCTGACGGAACGCCGCTCCGTCTTCGCCGCCTTTGCCCCTGACACCGACCGCACGGAGTTCGCGCGCAAGGAGCATGAACTGGAACGTCTCCAGCTGGAGGCCGAGCGCGTACTGCAAGAGGCTCGCGAGGCACTCGAGCGCGCCGCGAGGCTCGAGTCGCCCTGGGGCCGCACGCCGGAGACGCAGGTGGCGTTCACGGATTTCTTCCTCGGCCGCTGGCGTGATGCCAACCGAGCGGCGGACTCGTCGCGTGCGGAGTTGTTTCGATCCGCGGTCGAGCGCAATGACGTGGCTGGAGAGCACCGTGCTGAACTCGTGGGGCTCGGATCGCTCGCCGCCACGTTCATTCCAGCCGACGCGGAGGGCTACCTGTTCCGCTTCGAGCCGATCGATGCTGTACACCCCGGCGATACGATCCCGCGTCTCGTCCTGGTTCCTACTAGCGGCGTCGGCCGGGTGCGTGAAGGGCCGTGGGTGGAAGACTACTATCCTGGTGAGCCCTGCTTGCGGATCACGGAAGTCGAGCCCGACTCGCCGGCCGACGCGGCGGGCTTGCGCCCCGGCGACTTGATCTTGCGCCTGAACGGACACGCTTCGACCGGTGCACTGTTCTTGTCCATGGTTGGGACGTCCGGTCCGCTTGCCGACCGGGGCGTCGAGCCAGTGACCCCGATCGAGTCCCTGAACGGATTCTCGGTGAGGGGGCGCGCGGATTGGTTCCGAGTGCCAACGTTGCGCGGCGGTGACGTGGTGACATTCGGACTCGAGATTGGCGACGTCGTCTGCCCCAGGAACCAGGTCCAGGTCGTCGAGCCGATTGAGCTCGCGCAGCGAGGCAGCTCCGAAGTGCCCTTGGACTTGCTCTGCCTGAGTCGCGGAGAGGCACTCCTGCTCGAAGTCGGGCCAGGCGAGCGCCCCGGGATCCGCTGCGAAGTGACTGCGTATCCGCTGATCTGCGCCGATGAGAACCGCCTCCCGTCAACGGCCGTCGATGTCGATCCAGGCTCCTACCTGCTCGTCGTGAGACACACGGGATTCGCGGAACAACGCTACCCGGTCGTCGTTGCGCGGCAGGCGGAACTCGCGCTTCTGATCACGCTCCAGGCCGAGGAGTCCGTCCCCCCGGGCTTCGTCTACATCCCCGGCGGCCCCTTCCCTTTTGCGGGTGATCACCTGGCCTACGAACCCAGCCCCAGCCAAGAGGTGGACTTACCGGGTTTCTTCATCGCGCGACGTGAGGTGACGAACCGCGAGTGGTCCGAGTTCCTCGAGGATCCCGCCACGCAACGGAAGATGCGCGCGGCCGAGGCCGCGATCTACGTCCCCCGCGAGCCGCTCTCCGGCGTCATGCCGAAGGCAAACCTCGGTGGGCCCGCGACCCCGGTCATGGGTATCTCGTGGAACGACGCCCGGGACTTCGTCGAATGGCGCAACGCCAAGGGCCGCGAGCAGGGCGAACCCTGGACCTACGACATCCCGTCCGAGCTCGAGTGGGAGAAGGCGGCACGTGGGGTCGATGGGCGCGCATTCCCGTGGGGTGATCGCTTCGACTTCTCGCTCACGGTCGGGCTGCACACACAGCCGTGGGGCCTGTACGACGCCGTGGGAGGGTACGAGCCGAGAGACGAATCGCCGTTCGGAGTTCAGGACTCCGCGGGACACCGTGCGGAGTGGACGCGGGACCTGTACTCGAGCGACGCGAACGCCGGACCGCAATACGGCTGGCGCGGTGGCAGCTGGCGCTATTCACGTGAACAGCAGTTCCGCCTGGCCGGACGCGGTTACGCGGCGGCGAGCTACGCCGGAGGCAACATCGGGTTGCGCCTGATGGCGCGTGCTCGCGACTGAGCCTGTCCGTCGAAGCGGTGAGGGCGAGGGTCCGCGCGCCCCCCGCCCTCGCCAGCCTCGGTCTCGGTTAAGGCGGGAACGGCGACCTGGTGAAGATGCTGCCGCCGTCGGAGTTCATGAAGTCCCACTCGCTGAGGCATCCCATGATGACTTGTCGCCACTCCTCGTCCTGCCCGGGGGCGGTGAAGGCCGACCGCGGGTTGCAAAGCAATCCCAGGGTTTGGGCCGCCATCTCTTCGAACTGGAGCAGGACGTCATCGTTGTTGCGGTCGATGAACGTCGGCACCTGCAGTGCGCCGCACAGCCTGTTGAGATTCGCGGCCGCGTATTGGGATGAGAGATTGTAGGCCAGCACGCCCAGGACGGAATCGACCAGGTAGTTCGAGAGCTGGGCGTACGCCTCGGAGAATGGCGCATTCTCATCGACCAGAAAGAGTGTGACCGCTTGCAGCAACGGGTCCTCTTCGGTGATGGTCGTGCGGAGGCAGAGGCCGTTGAGGACTGTGCGCCAGTTGGGCGAAGCCGTGTCGCAGGCCAGCACCTCATCCTCACCCTGGTTGTGCCAGTAGCCCTTGCTGCGCGCGAACCCCGGTGTGTTGATGAAGAACAGGTTACCGAAGTCGACCACGTGCTCGGGCACATCGGCCACAACGGAAACAGGATTCATGGTGGTGGCCCACCACCGCCCACCTTCGATACCCACGAACCCCGGCGCGGGGGCGATCGAAGTGATGACGTGCGTCGTCCCGTCCATCTCGGGAATGAACTGATAGATGCCGTCGGCATCCGTGAACGTCGTCATGATCACGCCGCCCGAATCGAGCTGAACTTCCCAGCCGGGGAGCGGCAGCTCGCTCGGATCCCAGATCCCGTTCTGGATGATGTCGTAGAACACCTTGCCACGGATCAGCGTGTCTTCCGCAGGCGCTCCGCCGCGCACCTTGAAGTTGTCCGTCTTGCTCGCGCTGGACAGAAACCCGTGGCTGCCCGCGCCCGGAACGTAGCTGGCGGCCGGCGTGAACCACACCTTGTACTCGCCGCTTTCGCTCGGCGTGGTGTCGAAGGGGTGCAGCTGGACGATCCGGGATCCACACGGCCCACTCCTCGTGTTTCGTCCAGCAGCGGAATCGATCACTCCTCCCAGCACCGTGATCGTTCGCAGAGCGAGCGACTCCGGCGTCAACAGCGTCGATCCGGATGGGTCCGTTATCTGGAAGAAGTACATACCGTCCGCCAGTCCGTTGCCGGAACAGCCCGCGTTGGGTCCCGGTCCTCCGGCCAGATACACCTTGTTCTTCCCCCCGAAGACGTTGTCGACCTCCGCGTGACGGTCCGTGGTATAGACGGCTCCGTTGACCTGTGCCAAGGCAGCCGGGCATAGGACAGCCAGAATCAGCACTCGAAGTGAATAAGCGATGCTCAATTGGATCCCCCGAAAAAGAATTGCAGCGAAGAGTAGCCTCGCATCGTACAGGAGATTTCTGCCAGCGGGCTGAGAGTTGGCGAACGAGAACCGACCCACGAGGCGTGGTGCCTCGATGCGTCAAGCCACCCGCAGTGACACCCGCGACCGCCTAGGAACCACCCTCGGCACGCCTTGCCGGCCCAGGTCCAACCGGCTCCGAGCACGCCGTGACTCTCGCCACGGCTAGCCCGCGTCAGTCGAGAAAGACGAACTCCTTGACGTTGTAGAGCACGTGGCAGAGGTCCGCCCACGCCTGGCGCACGCCGTCCGGCCCGCCCTCCTCGGCCGCATGGAGCGCGGCCTGGGCAGCTAGGAACGCGAGCGCACTGCGTAATTCCGCTTCATCGGGCGAGCGCGCGAAGGCCGTGCGGTAGAGCGCTTCGATCCGGTGCTCGTCCGGCTGCTCTGCTCCGGCGAGGACGCGGTCCGCCCAACGCTCGGCCTGCTCCACGACGAACGGGTCGTTCATGAGCGTGAGCGCTTGCGCCGGGACGTTCGACACGCTGCGGCGCCCGCGCGTCGTCGCCGGCGGCGGGAAATCGAACACCTGGAAGAACGGCGGCAGGAAGTTGCGGCGGATCGCGAGGTAGATGCTGCGCCGGCCGGCGCCGTCGAGCGGTCCGCTCGTCGCGGGTCTGCCGCGACCTTCCATGAACGCCGTGAGGTGCACGGGGACCGGCGGGCCGAAGGCGGTCGTGTCGAGCGCGCCGCTCGCCGCGAGGATCGCGTCGCGGATCGCCTCGCCCTCGAGCCGCCGCACCGGCATGCGGTGCAGCAGCAGGTTCTCGGGGTCCGCGCTGTCTCCCGCGGAGCTCGAGCGGCTGGACATGCGGTAGGTGCGCGAGAGCGCGAGGTCGTGGATCAGCGCTTTCGTCGACCAGCCGCCCGCCGCGAGCCGGGTGGCGAGGTGGTCGAGCAGCTCCGGGTGCGTCGGCGCCGAGCCCATCGCGCCGAAGTCGTCGACCGAGGCGACGATGCCGCGCCCGAAGAGGTGCTGCCAGACGCGGTTCGCCCACACGCGCGCGAGGAAGGGGTTCGACGGGTCCGTGATCCGGCGCGCGAGCTCGAGGCGCCCGCTGCCCCGCACGATCGGCGCCTGTTCGGCACCCGCGAGCGCCTCGAGGAAGCGCCGCTGGGCGACGGGACCGGGCGATCTGGCGCTGCCGCGGATGAGCACGTGCTCGTCCACGCCGCTGCCGTCGATCATCGCGGGCGCGGTCGCGGACTTCGGGCGGATCGCGGCCACGACGGCCGCCTGCGTCGCGAGGAACGGCGCGGCGACCGCGCGTACGGCCGGGCCATCCGTCGGAAAGAGCGCGGGGTGGCGCAACATCCAGTCCACGGACAGGACGTACCCCTGGCCGTACCCGTTTGCTCCGAGTGTGCCGCCCGTGAGCTTCGCCGCGCCCGTGGTGAAGATTTCCTCGTAGGCCTCCGCCAGCGCAGCCGCGGAGTCGATCGCATGGATGTCGGAGAGCACGACCAGCAAACCCTTGGAGGGCGCGAAGTGCTCGGGCGCTTCGGGATCCTCGATGATGCGCGCCAGCGCGAACTCCTGCTCCGGCGCTGCGGCCTCGCGCGCGGGTTCCGCCGGCGTGAACTCGACGTGCACGACGTGCCCGACGTAGTCCGCGAGGTCGTGCTCGATCCACCGGAAGCCGTCCCCCTCCGCGCCCCACTTCAGGACGAGCGCGCCGTGCAGCGGGCCGGTGTTCAGGCGGTACGAGTCGACGACGGCGTAGGCCGCGCCCGCGCCCTGCACGAGGTAGTGGAGCTTGCCGGACGTCAGGGTGAACGTCGGTGAGTAGAGCGTGCGGCCGGATTGGATCCAATCGAGGCGGCCGGTGCCGCGCTCGAAGTCTTCCGCCAACTCGAGCACGTCCCACACGGGGTCCTTGCGCGCGGCGCCCATGGCGAACGCGCGCACGAGCGGTCGCCCGGGGGCCGTTCCGAAGGCGACGTCGCCGATCGCGACCGGACGCGGGCCGAACGTCGGGCCGTCCTGGCGCCAGAACGGTTCCTCCCGCGCGCCGTAGTCGACGCGGACCACCGCGCCCGCGAGCGATTCGTCGGCGCGCTCGCGCGCCTCGCGCCACTCGCCGACCAGGGCGTGCAGGCGCTCGTCCCGCGCGTTCTCCGAGTTCCCCGCGGAGACGACCGCCCAGGCGTGGAGCAGGTCGCCCTCGTCCTCGGCCGCCCGCTCGAGGGCATCCGCCCACGCCTCGAGTGTGCGCGCTTCCAGCCCGGCGGCCTGCGCGACGGCCGCGATGCGAAAGCGCCGGAGCGCCTGGGCTTCGGGCTTGCGCTCGAGCGCGAGCACGCGCGGGTCGGCGTCGTCGCTGAAGACGATGTGGTCGACGCCGACGTTGCCCCAGCCGCCGGCGTGGTCGTCGACGATCCGGATACGCGCCCGCCGCCCGCGCCACTCGCGCACGTCGAACGCGTGCGGGCGCATGCGGTTCTCATTGCGGCCGGGCGCGCTGCGCACGACCTCGCGGTCGACGACGAGCTGCACGCAGGTCGCGTCCGCGTGCCCACCACCACCGATCAGGAAGTGGATGTAGTCACGCTCGATCTCGAACGCGGGGCTCGTGAGCGCGCCGAGGTGCGCGTCGCGGTGCCCGAACCCGTGGACGGCGTAGGAGTTCACGCAGCGCAGGCCGCGCGCGCCGACGTCGCCCTGGCCTTTCGGCATCCGCGCGGCGAGGACGGGCCCGATACCGAACGCGCAGCCGTCCGTCGTCCACGCGCCGTAGGTCGCGCGCTCGAAGTCCTCGAAGAGGATGTCGGTGTCCGTGGGGATCGCAAGCGCCACGTCCGGGACGAGCTCGGAGCGCCGTGTTTCCGCCGCCGCCGTGAGATACTCGGCGACCGTGCCCGCGGCGACCTCGAGCTCAACGCCCACTGCGGCGCCGAGCGCGGGCCCGGCCTCGTCGCGCAGGGTCGCGAGGACGGCGGCGATCCGGCGGTTGTGCTCGGCGGTCTCGAAGCGCACCTGGCGGTACGCCGAGCTGAGCGGGAAGCCCACCATGGCGTAGTAGTCGCGCGTGGAGATCGCATCGAACTTGTGGTCGTGGCAGCGCGCGCAGGCGACCGTCAGCCCGAGGAACGCCTTCGACAGCACGTCGACCTCGTTCGCGAGCCGGTCCGTCTCGTCCGCGCGGATGTCGACCGGCGAGTGCACCTCTTCACCGAGGAGCCAGAAGCCCGTCCCGAGGACGGACTCGTCGAAACCCTCCTCCGGATTCAGGCGGGGCGGATCCACGAGGTCGCCGGCGAGCTGTTCCGTGACGAACACGTCGTAGGGCACGTCGGCGTTGAACGCGCGGATCACCCAGTCGCGGTACTGCCACGCGTTCGGGATGGGCGCGTCGAACTCGTGCCCTTTCGTCTCGGCGTAGCGGACGAGGTCGAGCCAGTGCCGCGCCCAGCGCTCGCCGAAGCGAGGTGATGCGAGGAGGCGCTCGACAACCTTGTCGTGGGCCGCGCGGGAGCGGTCCGCCGCGAAGGCGGCCACGTCGTCGGGCGTGGGCGGCAGCCCGGTCAGGTCGAACGTGACGCGGCGGAGCCACGTGTGGCGCTCGGCAGCCTGCGCGGGCGCGAGGCCGGCAGCATCGAGGCGCGCGAGGATGAACGCGTCGGCCGTGTCGAGCGGCCAGGCCGCGTCGGAGACGGCCGGGAGCTCGGGATCACGCACGGGCCCGAACGACCAGTGGGCCATGCGTGCTTCGAGGTCGAACTCCGCCTTGGGGAGCGGCGCAGCCGCGCGCGCCCCGGGCGCGGGCGCTCCGGACTCGACCCAGCGCTCGAAGGCCTCGATCGCGGCGTCCGAGAGCTTGCCGCGCTCGGGCATCTGCAGTTCCTCGTCCGTGTAGCGGATCGCGCGGATGAGGAGGCTCGCGTCGGCGTCACCGGGCACGAGCGCCGGCCCGCGCTCGCCGCCGCGCAGGATGGCGGCGATCGAATCGAGGCGCAGGCCCGAGCGCTGCTTCCGTTCGCCGTGGCACTTCGTGCAGTGCTCGGCGAGCGTCGGCCGGATCTTCGTCTCGAAGAACTCGACGTCCACCGTGTCCCCGGTGTCCCCGAGGGCCCCGAGGGCTGCCCCCGAACAGACGAGCGCGATCAGCGTGGAAGGGGGCAGGGCGAGGCGTGGAATCATGGCGAGTGCAGGTGCCGGGTGGATTCCTTGGATTCTACAATGTGTCGCCCTACTCGGCGGAGCCCGCAGCGCTTCACGCCGCCCGAGCACCACCCCATGACGCGATTCGAAGAGCTCGACCTGGCGGCGTACGCCCTGCCCGCGGACTTTGGAGCGCGCACGTTCAGCCCGTGCCTCGTCGTGTTCCTCGATCGGGTGCGCGACAACGTGCGGCGCGTGATCGAGTACACGGGCGGCCGGCCGGACCGGTGGCGGCCGCACGTGAAGACGACGAAGATCCCCGCCATCTGGGCCGAGCTCACGCGCGCGGGCGTGCGGCACTTCAAGTGCGCGACGACGCGCGAGGCCGAACAGCTGGCGCGCGTCCTGCGCAACGAAGGCGTCGAGGGCGGGGACATATTGGTCGCCTACCCGCTCATCGGGCCGGCGCTCGCGCGGCTCGGGAGCATCGCGGATGAGCACACGGAGACACGCTTCTCCGTCCTGTCGGAGGACGCCGGCGCCGTGGCCGCGATCCCCGCGTCCGTGTCCGTGTTCGTCGACGTCAACTCCGGCATGAACCGGACGGGCGTGCCGCTCGCGGACGAGAGCGCGATCCTGGGCGTCGCGCGCGCAGCGGGCGAGCGCTTTCGCGGCGTGCACTACTACGACGGACACCTGCACGCGGGCTCGGTCGACGAGCGCCGGCGCGCGGTGTTCGCCTGTTACGACCTGGCGCTCGGGCTCCTCGGAACGCTCACCGGCGCGGGCCTTCAAGTCGCGGAGCTGATCACGAGCGGGACGCCCACGTTCCTGCACTCCCTCGCCTACCCGCCCTTCACCGAGCTCGGCGGAACGATCCATCGCACCTCGCCCGGCACCGTCGTCTTCCACGACCTGCGCTCCGAGGAGGAGAACGCGAACCTCGCGCTCGAGCCCGCCGCCCTCGTCTGGTCGCGCGTCGTCAGCCACCCCGCCGCGGACATCGTGACGTGCGACGCCGGCTCGAAAGCACTCGCCGCGGAAGCCGGCGACCCCTGCGCCGCCGTGCTCGGCCGTCCAGAGCTCGTGGCGCTCCCCCCGAGCGAGGAGCACCTGCCGCTGCGCGTCACCTCGGGCGCGCGCCCCGAACGCGGCACCGAGCTCCTGCTGTTCCCACGCCACGTCTGCCCGACCGTGAACCTGGCCGAGGAAGCCGTGCTCGTGGAGGGCGGCCGCGTGAAGGACATCGTGCCGGTGAGCGCGCGCGCGCACGACGTCCGTTGATACGGAGCCAGGACAAAATCCGCCGCCACTCGCCGAAACCGCCGACGTGTCGGCGATTTCGGCGAGTGGCGGCGGATTTTGTCCTGGCTCCGTACGATGGCGCGCCATGCACGTGCGCCCCACAGCGATCCTCGGGCTGCTCGCCTGCCTGACGCCCATGTTCCCCGCGCAGGCAGAGGAGCCGGCGCTCAACGTGCTCTGGATAATCGGCGAGGACCTCGGTCCGGAGCTCGGGTGCTACGGGACGCCCGAGGCGCGCACGCCGAACCTCGACCGGCTCGCGGCGGAGGGCGTGCGGTTCACGCACGCGTTCACGGCGACGCCCGTGTGCTCCACGTCACGGTCCGGGTTCATGACGGGGATGTACCCCGTCACGATCGGCGCGCACAACCACCGCTCGCACCGCGCTGACGGGCACGCGCTGCCGGAAGGCGTCCGATTGCTCACGGATTGGCTGCGCCCCGCGGGCTACTTCACGGCCAACCTGCGCGACCTCACGGGCGAGGCGAGCGAGCGCTTCTTCCGCGGCACGGGCAAGACCGACTGGAATTTCCACTACGACGGCGCGCCGTTCGACGGCAGCCGGTGGTCCGAGCTCGCGGCGCACCAGCCGTTCTACGCGCAGGTCAACTTCGCGGAGACGCACCGCGGCGCCGCGTGGAACTCGGCGCACGAGCGCATCGCGACCCCCGCCGATCCGGCGCGCGTCGTCTTCCCGCCGTACTACCCCGATCACCCGCTCGTGCGCGCGGACTGGGCGCAGTACTTGAACGCGGTGATGGCGCTCGACCGCAAGGTCGGGTTCCTGCTCGACGAGCTCGAGGCCGACGGGCTCGTGGAGAGCACGGTCGTCATCTTCTTCGGCGACCACGGCCGCGCGATGGTGCGCGGCAAGCAGTGGCCCTACGACAGCGGGTTGCACGTGCCGCTGATCATCCGCTGGCCGGCGGGCGTCACGCCGCCCGAGGGCTTCGAGCCCGGGACGGTCGATGAGCGCCTGGTCTCGATCCTCGACGTCGCCGCGACGACGCTCGCGTTCTGCGGCCTCGCGAAGCCGGCGAAGATGCAGGGCCGAGTGCTCTTCGGTCCCGCAGCCGAGCCCGCGCGCCGCTACGTGTTCGGGAGCCGCGACCGGGGCGACGAGACCGTGCTCAGCATCCGCACCGTGCGCGATGCGCGCTACCGGTACCTGCGCAACGCCATGCCCGAGCGGCCGTTCCTGCAGCTCAATCGCTACAAGGAGTGGAGCTACCCCGTGCTCGGGCTCATGCGACGGCTGTACGCGCAGGGCGCGCTCGATCCCGTCCAGGCGCGGCTGCTCGCGCCGCACAGGCCGGCGGAGGAGCTGTACGACCTCGACGCCGATCCGTACGAGACCCGGAACCTCGCCGAGTCCGGGGCGCACGCGGAGACACTCGCCCGCTTGCGCGCTGCGCTCGACGACTGGCTCGAGACCGCGGACGATCAGGGCCGCGCGCCCGAGCCGCCGGAGGTGGCCGCGCACTGGGAGGCGCGCATGGAGCAGAACTACGGGCCGCGATTGCGCGAGCGCGAGCTGGCGGCGGGGCCGGCGCTGCTGCAGGGCACGATGGCCGGCGAGGTCACGGCGGAGAGCGCGATCCTGCAGACGCGCCTCACGGGACAGGGGCTCGGATTCGACGGCGACATCCCCGGTGCGCCCGGCGTCGCGTGCTTCGAGATCGCGCGCTCGGCCGAGTTCACGCGCGCCGT
>SMVB01175483.1_pt1 | contig 28887 bp, 30 predicted proteins | sample 2456461 | NCBI WGS metagenome assembly SMVB01 (sample SAMN11095934, study PRJNA526329) | marine sediment metagenome | biome: Marine sediment; feature: Surficial sediment; material: Deep marine sediment; isolation source: Hadal surficial sediment | place: Pacific Ocean | collected 2014-05 | depth... | reverse complement strand
TCTCGCGTTCTTGTTGGTCTGCCTTGCAGCCACAATAGTCATTGCCGAAGAGGTGGACAGCAACACACCCAAGACTGCTGCCAGCGATGAGGCCGTTGATTTGTCTGTCGAGGAAATATTAAGGCGTGATCCTGAGCAAAAGGATTATTCCAAAGCGCCACGCTGCCTGCAAACTCAGCGCATACGTTCGGTAGATGTCATCGATGACAGGCATGTGGCATTCCGAATTTCCCGCAAGGAATACTATCTGGTGCAATTCGACCACCGCTGTCCGGGCTTGCGTCGTGGCAAGCCGATTATTTATGAAACCGGCGGCAGCGGCCGTCTTTGTGTTCTGGACGGCATCCGCGCTACTTATGACAATGGCCTCGGTGGACTCCAGCCTGGCATGAGGTGTTCCATCAACGGCTTCCAGAGTGTCAGCAAGGAACAGTTAGTGTTGTTAAAAGATGCGCTTAAAGTCGAGCGGCGCAAGAAGAAGAGTAGTTAGTGGTCGGACAGGGTAGCTGATTGATATGGAAGATCGGCGATATTGCGCCGCACCTGCTGGCGGCAGAAAATGTAGACAAGGAAATTTCAGAAGAAGCCAACCTGTCCGTCAAGGCACACAAGCTCTACGCGGTGAGACATAAAGCGAACCACGCTGATACGCCAGACATCCGAGCGTTTCACAATGTTTGATTAAGCCAGCGGCTTTGTTCTAATAACACCTATGGAATCCCCAAACGCTTCGAAAATCTGGCTGCTGCGCCTGGTGCCCCAAGGGCGCTTTGGTCGCTGGGTATCTGCGCTGGGTGTATTTGCGCTCATGGTGGCTTGGCAGTGGTCAGGTGGGCTGGGCTTACCGTCACAAACCGGCGTCTACCCCTGGCATCTTGGGCTTTTCTTTTGCGTTATCGTTGCCTATGTCACGCCGGTTTTTCACTTCATCACCCAGCGTACAGAAGAGGCTTTGGATGAACTGACGCCCAAACTGGCCCTCGACGTTGCTCAAGTGCAACGTTTACGTCAAGGCATTAGACGGAAATCCTGGCGTTGGGTGTTGTTGAACACTGCCTTGGGTACTAGCTTATGGTTAATCCAGAGCTTCCTGCTATTGGGGGGTAGCGCGTCCATGCTCGTCCGGCTGATTGATAGCTACCCTTCTTTTGTGCGTTCCGTAACACCGCTGTTGGTGTGGCTGGTCATGACTTGCGCGCTGCATGCTCTGGTCGACAACGCCAGGATGTTCCGGCGATTGGCCAGACGGGCGGAGGTAGACCTGCTGAATACCCATGAGCTCAAACCTTTCGGTCGCATGGCGGTGAGTTCTACGCTGATGGTGGTGGGCTCCCAGGCATCGTTTTCGATCATGTGGCTCGGTGCGCAGACCGACCCTTGGACCACCATTCCAGGTCTCATCGCAACGACACTGGCAATGTTGTTTCTGTTCGTCGCCCCGGTGTGGCCAATTCATAGAGCTCTAAAATTGGCCAAGAATATAGAATATGCGCGCGTCAGTGAGCGTATTGGTCAGCAACGGGACAGTAAAAAAGAAGATTACGCGGCATTGGCGCCTTTGTTGGCCTATCGACGTGAAATCCATGCGACAGCGGAATGGCCCTTTGATTTGAATCTGTTAACCCGTCTTGGTTTGTACCTGGTTATTGTGCCCCTCACCTGGATCGGTGCGGCGCTGATAGAAAATCTGGTTGATGTTTTTATCGCCTGAGCGCATGCCAGAATTCCATCCGAGGGCAGTTTTTGTAAAACAGCTGCACAAGCAACTGGCAAGCTGGGCGCAACCAAGGCAAAATCCTCCCCCAACAGCGAGGCGAGGTGATTGGTCGTTAAATGAGTGGGCACAGTACGAAAGAGGTTGCTGAACTCATAGGTTTCAACACCGATCAGGTGCGCCACTATGTGCGACGAAAGCTCGTTCAGCCTGCCCGGGGTGAACGTGGCGAGTATCGCTTTTCCTTTCAAGACGTTGTGTTACTGAAGACTGCTAAAGGCTTGATGGAGGCTTCCGTGAGCACCCGCAAAGCCTATCGTGCCTTAGTCAAACTCAAAAAAGAGTTGGAACAAGTCAAATCTCTCAGTTCTGTACGCATCTACGCAGATGGTACTAACGTGGTTGTGCGTGATGATACACATGTCTGGGAAGTCGAGACGGGTCAAGCAACCCTCGACTTCGACATGCAGGACTTAACCGATAATGTGGCGGAGATTACTAAGAAGCACATCAGCGATGCTGCCATCGCAGATAATCTAGACACAGATGAATGGTACAACCTGGGCTTGGACCTCGAAGAAGTCGAGCCGGAAAAAGCGCCGGATGCCTACAAACAGGCGATCCGGCTGGATCCGAAAAATGCCGATGCCCATGTAAATCTTGGTCGGCTATATCAACTCAACGGCGACTTGAAACATGCTAAACGCCACTACGAACTGGCATTGACCGCGCGGCCGGGCCATCAGCTTGCATTGTATAATCTGGGAACTGTATTCGACGAACTCGATGAGAGCGTCAAAGCGGCAGATTTTTACCAGCGAGCCCCGGGCATCCCCGATGCACACTACAATCTAGCGCGAATTCGTGAGCTCCAAGGCGATGAAGTCAGTGCGCTGCGGCATATGCGCCAATATCGCGATCTGGTAGATCAGGAGAACCCAGACTAGGGCATTGCTGGTTTAGACAGTATTAACCATCGTAACGATAGGCTAGCGAGAGCAAATTTTCTGCCGGGATATCGCCATCACTGCATCTCCTGACCTGATTCATCTTGAAGGCGAAATATTCGGTCGTCTCGTCTCGGCGCAGGGCGATGGTCAAATAGTCGTCTGCGTTAAGAGATTTTAAAGTACCTCCATAATCGCACGCCGTGCGCGCAACCAAAGCACTGATTGCCTCTGGCTCGGCAGCCGGGCGGGGCCTGTTGGGGCCACCGCGATAGTCGCGTATCTCTTCATATTGCGTTTCGATATCCGCAGCGAGGGCCTGGTGTTGCACATCAACTGCAGCCAACTCTCGCTCCAGGTCGACGATGTCTTCTTTCGCGTCGTCGCGATCATCATCGTCTTCAGCGCGGACCAGAGCGCGACGTTTTTCCCTCAGCTTGCGGCGAATTTCTCGTTGCTCGAGTCTGAGTTCGCGCTGTTCGGTGCGCATTGCGCGTAACGCTTCGAGGGCTTCCGGCTCATAGGACCTCACGTTAATATGCAAATCTGCGAGTATGTTCTCAACCATGGTTGGGATCTCTTCCAGATTGAAGTGCGCTCTGAAATCAATGACACTTTCAGCCTCGCTTATGGATAGCCATGGCGTATTCATTCTCACCGAAATTAGTACGCCTTGCTCTGCCAGATACTCCCCGGTGACTGCTGTAATGCGCATTTCACTGTGCAGTTCGCTACGCAATGCAGACTTCATGACGTCGGCGACGATACGGGCTTCACGTTGTATGGCCTCGATGTTGTCTGGGACCTTGGCCACTGTCATGCCACTGGCAGAGCAGCAAAGTAACAAGCCGCTGAGGAAGTGTGTGTTCAGGTTCATGGATTCACATCCCCGGGCAGTTGAACCGGGCTGGTCGCCGCCTGGTCCGGGTTGACCATGAGGGCTTCAACCTGACGATACAGTTCGTCCATCTCTTCTTGTCCTTGTAACTGATGGGAGATGACATAGCGTAGTGATTCTTCGGTCTCAATCGAGCGCCGGTCCATCTCCGCTTTGAGAATCTTCAGCAGCGCCTGTAATTCGTCTTGTCGTTGTTCACGGCTGCCTTCCATCACCTTCTCCACCATCGCTGCCTGCTGAGCCTGAGGAAGTTCCGGCAAGGTCCGAAAGTCCACTGGTAACTGCTGATTGGTCGGCAATACCCCATCGGTTTGTGAGATCTGCACGAACAGAAGGGTGGCCATGGCCAAGGCTGCGGTGCTGGCCGCAGTAGGAAACCAGAGGCGGAAATTTTCAAATAGATCTCGGCCGGGCAGTCGAACTGGCTGCCACGCCGGAACAATCTCATCGTGCCAGGTGCTGGCCATGGTGCGCCACTGAGTAATAGCGGCATAGTCTGCCTGGCAGACGTCACAACTGCCCAGGTGTTGTTCTACCTGCAACTGAATATCTGAGGATAATTCTCGATCTGCAAATTCGATTAGCTGTGGATTAGCATGCTCACAAAGCATCGCGAAGCTCCTCGTGCTGTTTTAGTTTGCGCAGGGCACTGTACAAACGCGTTTTTGCTGTGTTGGCTGAAATACCCAATTGGCCGGCAATGTCTTCGAAAGTGAAATGCTGGAAGAATTTTAATTCCACCACCTGGCGCTGTTCCGGAGGCAGTGTGCTCAGCGCGGCACTGATTTTTTGATTGGCGTGGGTCGTGAAGGTTTGCTGTTCGGGTCCTGGCGTGTCGCTGAGAAAACTGCGCTCTTCATCGAACTGTTCGTGAACGCGCCGGCGACGCAAATAATCTGTGCAACGAAAACTGGCAATGCGGAACAACCACGCCGGGAACGGCGCATCGCCCCTGAAACTTGCCAGATTGCGGTGCACCCCGACAAAGACTTCCTGCATCATGTCGAAAGCGTCATCAGGGTGGCTGATCATTCTTAACGCGTAGTTGTACACTCTCTTTTCATACCTCTTGACCAATTTGGTCCAGGCACTGTTAGACCCCGCGACTGCGCGTGACACCAACGTTTCGTCAGTCAGCGGACCTAGCATTTAGTTATTCTTGTGCCCTGGTTAGAGGTATTGTCGATAAAAAGGAGAAAAAAGTTCTACCTGTCCTGAATCCAGCCTTCAGCCTATCGTCTGGTGCTATCGTTTGGAATTGTTAAAAGTGCTGCGTAGCTTTGAGTAGTCTGCGCCACCAGGGCTCATCAGCATGTCATGACGCCCCATTAACTGGGCCATGGTGTCGCCGTGGGTGCTGATCAGATCCTTTGCTGAAGCTCGGTAATCTTCAACCTGGCGCATCATTAAACGGCTGTAAGTGATATGACACACCACGCGTTCACCTGCGACGCTGCGTGGGTAGTTGGAATGCCATAAGTTACCGTCCCACACAGCGACTGAACCCGCAGCGCATTCAATCGCCTGGGCACCCTTGAGAGCGGTTATTTCATCAGCATCGGGGTGTCTATGCAGCGTATTGCTGCCAGGAATGACTAAAGTGGCACCACCTTTCTCAGTAAAGCCGTCACACGCCCAACATGCGGTCATGAGCATATTGTGGGCGGGAAATGGGGCCGGCACCCAGTTGTTGTCAGCGTGCAGACCGATGGTTGCAGAACCCTTTTTACGTACGCTCGCGGCAACCTGGCTGAGCAGGAATCCTCGGCCGACAGAAAATTCTGCCAGCGCCAGAAGTTTAGGACGCATGACTGCCTCGGCAAAAACCGGATCCTTCGCCAACAGCATGTTAGCGCCGGGATGATCGCCTGTAATATTGAGGATAGTCTGGCGCAGACGGTCATTGAAATCAGCCGGAGCGACCTGTTCCAACACCGTCCAGCCATTTTCCGCAAGTTGCTGACAATTTTCCGTTAGATCCAGCGCGGTGATCAAGGGGGCTAGTCCTGCCGAGATGTCGCCGGGTGCCAGGGTGTCGTAGTAAGCTTTTGCGGTTGTTGCCATATCTAATTGCCTATCACAAAGACGGTAACGGAGGGGGACAGTGCGGATGATTTACTCGATCAGCTTAACCGGTATGAGCTGGGCGCCGGGCGCCCGTTTGCCCCACAGTATCAAGGCGCTGAAGAATCCGATGGCGACTGCCACGGTGGTGCCTAACCAGATCGCGGAAGATCCAGGGTGTGCCGTAAACGTGCCGACTTGATAAACCACGACGGCGCAACTGTAAGCCACGATAAATGACCATGCCACCGAAAATATTGCCCAGAAGCTACCTATTTCTTTGAATATCACGCCTATCGTTGCCACACACGGCATGTATAGCAACACAAACAGTAAGTAGGCGAAGGCACCTAGCTGGCCATGAAATAACCCCTGCATGGCACTGATGGTATTCAACTGGACAGCCTGTGCTTCGGCTTGGCCGGCGGTGTCACCGAGATCTCCCAAGTCGAGACCGAGCGGGTCACCAAGCTGGCCCCCGAGTTCGGCCAAATTGGCCGGTATGCTGGCGAACGCGCTGGCCAGCATCTCCAACAAGTCTGGGTTTGGAATACGGGCAGTTGGTGCGTAGAGTGCATCCAACGTTCCGACAACGACTTCTTTGGCGAAGATGCCGGTGAATATGCCAACCGTAGCCGGCCAGTTGTCTTTGTCGATGCCCATGGGTGCAAATGCCGGTGTGATGGCTTTGCCGATCGCGGACAGCACCGAGTTTTCGGTATTCTCATTGCCAACGCTGCCATCTGTACCTATGGAATTGAAAACATTCAGAAAGATCACCACGATCACGATGGCTTTACCGGCGCGTAACACGAACCCTTTCAGACGCTGCCAGGTCTGCATGAGAATATTGCGCAACGTCGGCAGGTGATAGGCAGGCATTTCCAGCACAAAATTGCTGCGGCCCTCTGGCAGTAAGTGTTTGCGCACCACCAGCGCACTCAACACAGCGACGGCAATGCCGATTAGATACAGAGCAAAGACAATATTTTGTCCGTTGCGTGGGAAAAATGCCGCGGCAAACAAAGCGTAGACCGTCAGTCGAGCGCCACAAGACATGTAAGGCGCCATCAGTGTTGTCAGTATTCGATCTGCTTGCGAATCCAGGGCGCGGGTGGCCATGATCGCGGGGACGTTACAACCGAAGCCGACAATCAGCGGCACGAAAGACTTGCCTGGTAAGCCAATGCCGCGCAACAGACGATCGACGATGAATGCGACCCGGGCCATGTAACCGGAGTCTTCCAGAAACGACAGTACCAGGAAAAGCGCGCCGATCACGGGTATGAATGTGCCCACTAGTTGTACGCCGCCACCGACCCCGTCGGCGAGAAAAATAGTGATCCAATCCGGCAAGCCAATGGCCTGTAACAGCAGGCGCGGGCCTTCCACAAACAGTACACTGCCCAGCTGATCGAAAAAGTCGATGAACGCTGAACCCAGATTTATCGACACGAGGAACATCAAGTACATGACGCCGAGAAATATCGGGAATGCACCGAAACGATTGAGCACAATGTGATCGATGCGTTCTGACCAGGTACGCTTCGAGCTCTGATGATGGGTCGTACACTGACTAACGATTTCATCGATCTGCGCGTAGCGGGCGCTATCATCGCCGGTGGCAAAGGCTTGCACCGGCCGTGCATGGTCGATGGCTTGTGTGACCTGATCGATACCGGCTCTTTTGGTCGCCACCAATGGCACCACTGGACAGCCGAGGTGTGTCGAGAGGCGGTCGGTATCGACTTCAACCCCTTCGCTGGCGGCGACATCCATCATGTTCACGACAACTACCGTAGGTACGCCGAGGCGATGTAGTTCGCTGGTCAAGTACAGGCCCCGACTGAGACTGGCAGCGTCAACGATATTGATCGCCAGATCGACCTCGTTGGAAGTCAGAAAATCCCGTGCGATTTTTTCGTCCAGACCAGTGCCGACATCTGCCAGACTGTAGATACCCGGCAAATCAACCAACTCCAAGGCTTGTTCGTTGTGTTGAAAATGGCCAATCTTTTTCTCAATGGTGACACCGGGCCAGTTTCCTACGCGCTGATGAGTGCCGGTGAGGGCATTGAAGACAGTTGTTTTGCCACTGTTGGGATTACCGACCAGAGCGACGGTGGTCACGCCGGGATGATCTCGATTTGCATGGACGAGGCTTCACTGGGCCGCAGGGCCAGAGAGTAGCCTCGCAAGCGTACCTCCAAGGCGTCTCCAAAAGGCGCACGCCGTAGAATCGTCACTTCTGTACCAGGCACCAGGCCGAGTCGTCGCAACTGCGCGGTGTACGGTGTTTCGGCGTCGAAACCGATCACTCGAATGCGCGTTCCTGGTGCGATGTCGGGAAGTAGTGTGGCCATGAATGATCGGTACAAATGGTGGTGGAGTTAAGCGCAGATCTGGCCACGACTGTGACAGCATCTCAGAGTTTATGCAAATGATTCTTATTTGCTTTTGGGCGGTTAGCGCTTTTTCCGTACGTACAGGACGAGTTCGTGGTCGACCAGCTCAAAGCCATGCTCTTGAGCGATTTCGTGCTGCAGGGCTTCGATGCGGTCGCTGACAAATTCCGTCACGGTACCGTTGTCCACATCGACCATGTGATCGTGGTGAGACTCACCGGCAAGCTCATACACCGAATGTCCGTCATCAAAATTATGGCGCTCGACAATGCCGGCCGTCTCAAATTGCGTCAGCACACGGTAAACCGTTGCCAGGCCAACACTTTCATCAGATTGCATGAGTTGCTTGTACACATCTTCCGCACTCATATGGTGCGGTTCAGCACCTTCCAGGGTTTCCAGTACTTTGAGCCGTGGCAGAGTAATTTTCAGGCCGGCTTTTTTGAGGTCTGATCCAGGCAAGCTGCATTCCTTCGCGTTAGACGTTGTAGCGTTTTGAAGGAGGCCACCTTACTGCGGTCAGAACCGCTTTACCAGTGATGTGCATAGCCAGCGTGCTTGCGTACAATGCCGTTTTAGAAAGAGCCGTTAAACGAAGATAAGGGGAACAGTATGCTGAATTTGTCAATTCCAGAGCACATCCGGCCGTTGCGGGACAAGGTCTTGAATTTCATCGAGCAGGAAATTTACCCGGTCGAGCGGGAACTCGCTGAGGATAAGGTAGGTTCCAGACGTGGGGCCGTCATGCGTGGGCTCATGGATAGGGCCAAGGCCGAGGGTATGTGGGCACTCGGTCACCCGGAAGAACTCGGCGGTGGTGGCTTGCCATTTATGGACTACGTCTTTATCAACGAGGTCGTTGGCCGCAGTGAAATGGCGACGGTGGCGCTCGGTACGCACTCGCTACAGGACTCCATCATGCTGCACCGCTATGCCAATGATGAGTGGCGCGACAAATATTTGCGTCCCTTGGTCGATGGTGAAGTTTTTCCCAGCTTCGGCATGACCGAACCGGCAGTGGCCAGTTCGGACCCGACCCAACTGCAAACCCGGGCAGTGCTCGAGGGTGATGAATGGGTTATTAATGGACGCAAGTGGTTTACCTCCGGCGCCGGTAATGCGGCCTACACGACCGTCATGGTGCGTACGGAAGATGCGGACACGCCGGATCATGCGGCATTTTCGATGATAGTGGTGCCGACAGATACACCGGGATACAACATTTTGCGCGATGTGAAAGTCATGGGGCAGGCCGAGGGGCACTACGAGGTCGATTACGACAATGTACGGGTACCCAAAGAAAATTTGCTGGGTCCGCGCGGCCATGGTTTCAAAATCGCCCAGGACCGTCTGGGGCCAGGGCGCATTTTTCACTGCATGCGTTGGCTTGGCCAGGCGCAACGTGCCTTTGATCTCATGTGTGATCGCGCCAATAACCGGGTGGCCTTCGGAAAACCGTTAGCAGAGCATCAGCAGATTCAAAAATTTGTATTCGATTCGGCTGCAGAAATACAGGCGAGTCGCTTGTTGACCTTGCATGCGGCACAAAAAATTGATCAAGGCGATGAAGCTCGCATCGAGATCGGTCTGATTAAAGTCTATGGTGCCAGCATGTTGCACAATGTCATCGACCGGGCGATTCAGGTACACGGCGCGCTTGGTGTCACTGAAGACACACCGCTTGAAAGGATGTATCGGAACGCCAGGTCCGCACGGATTTATGATGGCGCCGACGAGGTGCATATTCAGAATACCGGTGGGCGCATATTGCGGCGTTACGCTAACGGCGAAGGTTTTGACTTCGGCTTACGTTAGCCAGGGTTACAGCGTGCGCTGAACCGGTAATTGCTAATCAGGATTCTGTTACTCAGAACCCTGTCAGTTAGAACGGCGCTGCCGATTTGCGCGCCGCTGCCGCAACTCTTCTCCTTTTAGCGCGAGTTCGGCCCTGTTTTGTTCGTTTACTTCGAGGAAGCGTGGGCGCCAGTCATGGTGTCCCCAGCTTTCTGTGGATATTATCGTCGTCATAGGCTCGATAACACTTTCAAACAGTCCCAGTCCCTGCTCGACCACCCGAGCTTGCATGGCCTCGTCCCAGGGCTTGCCGCAGGGATTACCCAGCGGAAAGTCGACGAACATGAATCGCGGTACGGCACAATGTTCCACGATGTCGCGGGCGGAACCGATGATGACCGTCGGCATACCGTTGGCTTCCAGGTATCTCGCTGTCAGACTCAAGGTCTGATGACATACTGGTCACAACGGCACCAACAGGGCAATGTCAGCGCTGTCTTCGCGTAATCGCCGAAGAATCTCCGGTGCGTCTTGCTCGGATGTCGCACGATGGCTGTATTCTGTCGGGGCACAGTGAAGCCGGGCTGCAAGGGCGCCTATGCGTCCATCGTCGACGAGTTTTTTCAGCGGATCAATGGGGCAGAAACTGTTGATGTCGTCGGTATGGGTTGCTTCTTTGTCCCAGGACAGATCGTTGGTGTGCAGTCGCTTCGGTGGAGTGAGGGTGCTGGCTGACTCGACCTCGCGGGGTGTCAATGGTGGCCGTTCGTAGAGACTGGCTGTAGTAATGAGCCCAATCGTGCATTGTGCGAGGGGCTTGGTAAGCGGTGTGAAGGGCGCGTCATCATGCTGGGCGTAGCGATAGGCTGTATCGAATCCCTGGGCGACGTAGTAATCGCGGGTTCGTTTCATATAGGCCACTGGTTCGGACAATGGTTTTCTCCCTTCTTATCATGCGGGTGTCATATCAGGCTATGATCCACCTGCATGGGCGTCCTGGCAAGTCTGCAACATCGTTTTACAACACTGGGGCAAGCTACTCTCCGGCAGAGTTACTGATGGTTTTTCGAATCAACTCGGCGTGTGAACCTAGAAATAGGTCAGACACGACACGGTTGCGAATAATCTTTTCGCTGTCGATGAGGAACGTGGCGCGGCGCACACCGAAGCCGAATGGGCCGTCCACACCGTAGGCTCGGATGGTCTTTTTGTCCGGGTCGCTCAACAGTGGAAATGGCACTGATAGAGATTTGGCGAAGCGCTGATGGCTGTTAAAGCTTTGTGGGCTGATGCCGACAATCTGTGTGCCGACCGCTTCGAGGCCGGCATAATTGTCGCGGAAAACACATGTTTGTGCTGTACACACTGGTGAAAAGTCGACGGGATAGAAGTAGACAATAAGACTACCACCGGCCAGCAATGCATCGAGGGTGACGGTTGCGCCACTTTGGTCTGTCAGTTCGAAATCAGGTGCTGGATCGTTGCTGTTGAGCATGAGTTTCTCCCTGGGGAATTGCTTGCTGCGTGCATTACTATCGTACTGCGTCAGCGCCTATGGTCAAATGCGTCTTATGACAGAGTTAATATTAAGCTACGAGCCGGTAGTTCGGCTGAGCTTTTTTTTCGGCATTCTTATGCTGATTGTAGGGTGGGAAGTTGTTGCGCCACGACGCCGGCAAATCATTGCACGTAGATTGCGCTGGCCGAGCAATCTGGCGATTGTTGGTCTGAACACGCTGTTGATTCGACTGTTACTGCCTTTCACAGCAGTGGCGATGGCGATGATTGCCCATGACCGGGGTTGGGGACTCATCAACCAACTGGACCTGCCGGTGTGGCCGGCAGTTATTGTCTGCGTTGTCCTACTGGACTTTGTTGTCTACGCGCAACATGTTCTTTTTCATGCTGTGCCGGTGTTATGGCGTTTGCACCGCATGCATCATACGGATGTCGAATTTGACGTTACCACTGGTGCCAGGTTTCATCCGGTTGAAATTTTCCTGTCGATGGGCATAAAACTGCTGGCGGTGGTGACACTTGGCGCGCCGGCCCTGGCGGTGCTCATCTTTGAGATCCTGTTGAACGCCACAGCCATGTTCAACCATGGCAATATCAGGGTCCCGCTCGGCCTGGACCGGGTCATGCGTTGGCTGGTAGTAACACCGGACATGCATCGCGTGCACCATTCTGTGGTGCGCGCTGAAACCGATAGTAATTTTGGTTTCAATCTGCCCTGGTGGGACCGTTTGTTCGGCACCTATTGTGATCAACCGGCAGCCGGGCACCAGCATATGACCATCGGTCTGAACGACTTCCGGGTGAGCCGTGAACGGCAGTTGCATCGTATGCTGTCTCAGCCGTTTCGGCAGCAGGACCGTAACAGAGTCGGTTTGGGCTAAAAGGATTGGGATAGAATCAGCCACTACCACCAGGAGAAATCATGATCGAACAAGAATTGGATTTGCAAACCAAAGATGGCGCTATGAATACATTTATTACCCGTCCAGACGGCGAGGGCCCCTACCCGGTGATTGTGTTTCTGATGGACGCGCCGGGGAAACGTGAAGAACTGCACGACATGGCAAGACGCATTGCTACGGTGGGTTACTACGTTTATCTGCCCAATCTCTATTATCGCTCGACACGAGAATTTGTCATGACACCGGACAAGCGTGAAGAAATGTTTGGCTATATGAATTCGTTAAGCAACGCCATGGTCTGCGACGACATACAGGTGATGTTTGACCATGCAGCGCAGGATTCTGCAGCAAGTGAGGGCCCTGCAGGGTGCGTCGGTTATTGCATGAGCGGACCGTTCGCTTTTGCCGCGGCCTCAGCGTTTAGTGGCCGCATAATGGCCAGCGCCTCGTTTCACGGTGTACGGCTGTTCAGCGACGCTGATGATTCTCCGCATCGCGATGCGGCGAAGATTACCGGTGAAATGTATATCGGTTGCGCCGAAACTGATGAATGGGCACCAGCAGAAATGGTAGCGGACTTAGATGAGTATCTGTCTGGGATCGGTATCAAGTATGAGGTCGAAACCTATGCGGACACGCATCATGGTTTTGTCTTCCCACAGCGCGAAGGCATATACCACAAGATCGCCGCAGAAAGGCATTGGGAAAGGTTGTTTGCCTTGTTTATGCGTAATGGCGTGAGGCCTGCTTAGCGAAGCGGGTCTGCAGTGCAGATCCATGCCAGGCGCATGTGGCATTTCATGCGTCGATAATGTCCGCGATAGCGGCTTCGCTCATACCGGCACTTTGCGCTGCTTTTAGCACACCTTCCCAACTGGTGTCGTCTATGGGGATGCCGCTGACTTGGCGCTCGGCCATGGATTCTCGTTCAGGGTCCCCTGGCACCCGTACCTTATCAAAACCTTTCGCCGGGGTGGTGCTATGCAGATACGCCACCATTGCGTCCACTTCATGTTGAAATTTTTCCAGGCCACCAAATGCTTGCGGATCGAGGACGCACATGAACATGTGGTTGACGATATGGTGGCTGCGCGGGTTCTCTGGTTGCGCCGTCCACTCGCCTGCCAATGCACCGCCCAATAGTTCACACATCACCGCAAGGCCATAGCCCTTGTGTGCTCCGAACGGACCGAGCGCGCCAAATGGTTCTTCGTACATAACCGCAGGATTAGTGGTTGGCGTACCCTCGTGATCGACCAACGCTCCGGCGGGCACTTCATTACCTGAGTTGTAGGCAACCCTTACTTTACCCAGCGCGACAGCACTTGTTGCCATGTCCAATACCACCGGTGGACCGTCGCGACGCGGCACCGCACAAGTAAATGGGTTTGTGGTCATGCGCCGGTCACGGCCGCCAAAAGGCGATACCTGAGGTGCGTGGCCGACCACGTTGACCATATGGATGGAAATCAGACCTGCGGCGGCGCAACGTTCGGCGTAGCTGCCGATGCGCCCCAGGTGGTGACAATTGCGTACACCCGCGCAGACCACGCCGGTAGTTTTAACTCGCTCGATGACGATATCAGCCGCCTGGCGACCCACCACCTGACCGAAGCCGAACTGCCCATCGATCACCATAACCGCGCCGTTGTCTGTGACCACCTTGGCCTCGGCATCGACTTTCAACAGATCCGTTTGAATATTGTGTATATAGGCAGGGGTCATGCCGACGCCATGGCTATCGTGGCCTTTCAAGTTGGCGTCTACCAGGTGCAGCGCTACCTCGCGGGCAAACGCTTGTCGGGCACCGCTGGCAACGAATATTGCTTCGACGAATACGGTCAGCTTGTCTGCAGTAATGAGCACTTGTTCGCCCCATATGATGTGATGTAACGACCTGTGTAGTGTTGCCTCATTGCAGGGGTTGTGACAAGTTCTGCTTGGAGTACAAGTTGCGCAGGAGAGATAAATGGAAACGTTAATACAAGGGTATGGGTTGATTGAAGGCCCGGTCTGGATTGCTGGTCGCGGGTTGATGTTCAGCGATGTTCTATTTGGTGGTGTTTACTGCCTGGCAGACGATGGCGCCGTCACGGAAGTCTTTGCTCACCGGCGCGGTATCGGTGGCATGGCGGAACACGTAAACGGGGGTCTGATAGTCAGTGGCCGAAACATCAGCTACAAATCATTTGCTGGTGACGATACCGTGACTATTCTGGATCGTGACGAAGAAGCTGGTCTGGTCGGCTTCAACGACATAACTACCGACGCTCAAGGCCGTATCTATGCGGGTGGTTTGGGTTCAAGCCCGGTTTTCGCGGACGGCAGAGAGCAGTCCTCACAAAACCTTTACCTCATCGACCTGGATGGAAGCAGTCGTGTGGTTGGCGAAGACATTCGCCTGACCAACGGGCTCGGGTTTTCACCCGATGGCCGGACCCTGTATCACAGTGATTCAATGCGTCGTTCAGTCTTTTGTTATGCCGTGTCTGAGGATGGCTCATTAGGCACAAAAGAAACTTTTGCAGAGACCCAAAACGGTGTTCCCGACGGTCTGGTTGTCTCTACCGACGGTGCCGTATGGGTGGCCTTGGCTGGTGGCGGCAAAGGGGTAGCCGTATACGGTGCTGATGGCAGCCTGCGCGAGCATATTGAAATTCCACATCCAATGTGTACCAGCGTTTGTTTTGGCGGCGATGATCTCCGCGATCTGTACATAGTCTCGGGTTCTGAAGGCCTGGATGGCGATAAACGCGGTGGCGTGTTCCGCGTTCGCACCGATGTACCAGGATTGCCAGTTGCGCCAGCACAAATCCCGGTAGAGTAGTTTTGTTGCAGACATCCAGGTTAGTTGTTTCGTTCAGTTTCGAGAGCGTTCTTTCTTGACGATGGGCGTTAACAACTAATCTGGATGTCAGGGCAATGTCTAGTCAGCCAGGGCGAGACCCTTCTCAACTAGAAACTCGTGATTAAAAAGACGCGACATATACTTATGACCGTCGTCACATAGCATAGTGACGATTTTGTGACCGGGGCCAAGTTTCTTCGCCACTTCGACCGCAGCGCACAAATTGATGCCTGTGCTTGAGCCAAAAAACCAACCGTCTTCGCGCAACATGCGGTACACCATGTCGACCATTTGCTGATCGGTAACTTGCACGGCATCGTCGATTTCAGTGCCGGCCAGGTTGTCGGTGATGCGCGAATTACCGATACCCTCGGTAATAGAAGGACCAGGTGTCATGTCCGCACTGCCTGTGGTGACCCAGTTGTACAGCGCACTGCCGTAGGGGTCTGCGAGAACGATATGCACTTTTTTAGAGCGCTCTTTCAGCGCTCGCGATACGCCACCGAGCGTGCCGCCGGTACCGACAGCGCAGGTAAAGGCGTCAACCTGGCCGTCGGTTTGCGCCCAGATTTCCGGTCCGGTGGTCTCATAGTGCGCGCGTCGGTTGGCGATATTGTCGAATTGATTTGCCCATACTGCGTCAGCTAGCGATTCGGCGTACCTGCCGGCTTGTTTCTGGAAGTTCATCTCGTCTTTGTAAGGTACGGCAGGGACCAATCGTACGTCGGCGCCCAGCGTTCGTAAGATATCGATTTTTTCCGGGGATTGGTCTTCCGGCATGAATATAACCGTGTTGTAGCCGCGGCTGTTGCACACATGAACCAGTCCGATGCCGGTATTGCCCGCGGTACCTTCGACAACGGTGCCACCGGGTTTGAGGGCGCCTGATTCCTCTGCTTCGGTGACCATCCACAACGCAGCGCGGTCTTTTACCGACCCCCCGGGGTTCATAAACTCAGCCTTGCCAAGAATGTCACAGCCGGTCTCCTCAGACAGGCTATCAATGCGAATCAGCGGCGTGTTGCCGATTGTGTCGGCTAAGCCGTCGAGGATATTCATCGGGTAAACTCGCTAATAAAGGCGTGCGCATTTTAGAGGCCGCCTCGAAATTGGACAAATTCCAACGGACGCTTAGCTTATAACACTTAGCTAAAAAGAAGGAGGATGAAGCCGAGCCTTGCAGATAGATTGAGAGGTTCGCAATTTGGTCCTTGCCTGGGTAGGCTTGGTCGCGACTGATCAGAAAAAAGAGAGACAACATGGCGGAATCTAGATTTGCTGATGTTCAAGCACTTGGCCTGAATCCACAAAAGGTCGAACAGCTTCTGGCTCGGGTGCGCCAGGAGGTCGATGGCGGTCTGTTGCCCGCAGCCCAGGTAGCATTAGCTCGTCATGGCAAAGTGGGTGTTTACGCAAGTTTCGGTAGCGCTAATCCAGAATCACTGACACCGCTTTTTTCCGCAACCAAGGCGATCACGTCTGCAGCGGCATGGTTGCTATTTCAGGATGGTAGCCTGGCCGAGGATGAGTTAGTGGCAGACATCATTGAAGAATTTGGCAGCAATGGCAAAGAGGGCATTACGGTACAGCAGTTGTTCACCCATACCGCAGGATTCCCCCATGCGCCGTTCCGACCTCTGCAGTGGCTTTCCAAGGAAGAACGCTATGCACGGTTTGCACAATGGCGGCTGACCTGGGAGCCTGGTACACGCTTTGAATATCATCCGACTTCCTCCATGTGGGTCATAGCGGAGTTGATTGAGCGTCGCAGTGGTCAGCCGTTTACCGATTTTGTGCGCGACCGAGTGTTGCGGCCGCTGCAGCTGAACAATCTGTTTGTCGGTTTGCCTGTGGAAGAAAATGCGCGTGCGTTGCCATGCGAGCATAGTGGTGAAGCGCTCACTGAGGAAGACTACGCAAAAATGGGCATGCCGGTACCGCCGGACAGTGAAGTAACTGAGGCAGCCCTCCTTAGTTTTAACAATCCGGAGATCCGCGCTATCGGGGTGCCCGGAGGCGGGGGGTTTGCCAACGCTGCGGATCTTGCTTTGTTTTATCAGGCTTTGCTGCACGGTGGCTTGGACGGGGTGGAATTGTGGAGCGAGGCGACCCGGGACTCTGTGCGCCAAATCCGCTCCGGTGACCTCACCGATATGATGTTCAACAAACCTGCGAACCGAGGGTTGGGGATAATCATCAGCGGAGACTCCAGTCGCAATTTCCGCGGCTTCGGCAATACAAATTCGCCAGCGGCTTTCGGTCACAATGGTGCGGGTGGGCAGCTTGCCTGGGTAGACCCCCAGACTGGCATTTCCCTGGCTTACCTCACCCCTGGTCACGACCGGAACAGCATCCGCCAAGGCCGCCGTGGTGTTGCGATTTCAAGTATCGCCGCCGAGTGTGCGCTGTAACCTAGATACTTGAGTAGCTGCGGTCATAGACTGAAGCGATGCGCGCCTCCGTTGCCACAACGCTGATAGCCATTGTTCTGTGGGGTTGCCCGATATGGGTAACTGCAGGTTGGCACATCGATACTCAGCCCATCATGGGCACCCGCGTTCATGTTGAACTTTTTGTCGATGACGATAGCCTTGGACCTGGTTTGCTCGAGTCCGTAATGGATGAAATGCATCGCATCGACCGTGCTTTCAGTTCCTTCAAGGAAGACAGTGAACTGTCGAAAGTCAATCGCCAGGCGGTGCTGGGCTGGGTCGAGGTGTCGGATGAGTTGCTGGGTTTAATCACCAAGGCGCATCAGGTATCAGTTCTTACCGATGGAGCGTTCGACATCACCTATGCCTCGGTTGGTCGTTACTACGACTATCGCGAAGGCAAAACGCCGGATCCGCAAACGATGCAACGGGCAGTCAAAGCCATAGATTATCGCTACATCGATCGTGACCTGGAAAACTCGCGGGTACGTTTTCAGCGTCCCGAGGTGTATATCTCTTTGGGTGGCATAGCCAAAGGTCATGCGGTGGACAGGGCTATCGCCCTGCTGCAGCGTGCGGGTGTCAGCCAGGCCAGTGTAGCTGCAGGCGGCGATAGTCGAATCATCGGTGATCGTGGTGGCAAACCGTGGACTGTCGGTATCCAGCACCCGCGCGAAGCAGACAAAATGTCAGCAGTGTTGCCGTTGGTAGACACTGCGGTCTCGACTTCCGGAGACTATGAGCGCTTTTTTGAGCGCGATGGCGTGCGCTATCACCACATTCTTGATCCCAGTACCGGTCGTTCTGCTACCGGTTCCTGGAGCGTGACAATTCTGGGTCCCGAGGCAACGCTGACAGATGCACTGTCGACCAGTGTTTTTGTTCTGGGGCCGGAACGCGGGCTCAAGCTTGTTAACAGTTTGCCAGGCATAGACGCGATAATTATCGACCCCCAGGGGCGGCTGCTGTTCTCGGATGAGCTAAGCGAAATGCAACCTTAACGACTGGTTTAAAGCGTCAGCAATTGATGCCGTTCTCATTTGCTACACCTGGTATTGCCCTCTGGGGTCAGCAACCTGCAAAGTGTGACCCATTCCTCGTTCTAATAATTCATGCACAAGTAACGTGCGGATATCCGCTGCGCTAAGTGCGCAGGCTACGGATTAGATTTTGTTAGCGGCCAGGATTCGCTGTCGATAACTACACGTGATGTTGTCGAGCAGTCGGTGAATCCTGGCCACTTTCTCAATCGTTGAAAGCAGGTTACATGGACGAGCCTGTTTTTGTACCACTGCCAAGGCAGGCGGTGGTAAGGCGGCAGGAAAGCCGCGGCAGTAGTTGCCGGTAGTTCGAAGAGGAGAACCACAAGGAAGTGGGCCTGTCAGGATGACGGGTATCTGGTTTACCAGATGGACGAAAGCGATAACGCGGTTATCGCGCAAGTCTCTCTCCAGCAACCTTCGACGGCACCACTGCGCCTTAAATGGATCGATATAGATGCCGGGATTGGAGGAATGATGATCACCTTAAAAACATTATTACGGGTTGGAATTGTTGTCGCAGCTTGCATTGCCCCACTGGTAGTAGAGAACGCATTGGCATCAACCGTAAAGATTTCTGAACTAGCACCAGATTTCACCCTGAAGACTCTGGACGGTTCTAATCTTCGTCTCCAAGAGTATCGCGGACAAGTCGTGCTCATTAACTTCTGGGCCAGTTGGTGTGGACCCTGTCGTCAAGAGATGCCCATTCTCGAACGCCTGCACAAGCGGTATGAGGACGCAGGATTTACCGTGCTCGGGGTAAACGTTGAGGGTGAAATCAGCCCCGCGCAAAAGATTGTCGATAAAACCAAGGTGACCTTCCCAGTGCTCATAGATGAAGGTCAGCTGGTGAGCGAACTCTACCAGCTGGAAGCCATGCCAAGCACAGTCGTTGTCGACCGGGATGGCGTGGTGCGATATGTCCACCGTGGTTACAAGCCAGGTGACGAAGCGAAATACGTGGAAGTAGTGAAAAAACTAATCCGCGAATAGAGACCCCCATACGAGGTTACGAGGTTGCGTCATGACAAGGATTGCTAACGGGATTTGGTTGCTGCTGATGCTGCTGGTTTGCAGCGCCAACGTGTGGGCCGATGAAACCAAATCTACCGAACTCGATGTAGAAATGGAGAATGTAAAGAAGGCGTTGGTGGAACTAAAGCGCGATCTGGTCATTTTAGAAGAAGATCTACTGTTTCCCGCCAGTTCTCAAGTCTCTGTGTTTCTTTCCATGGATATGGGTGAGCTTTTTCAACTCGATGCAGTGACCTTGAAACTCAACGGTAAAGAAGTTACCCATCATCTGTACACTGAAAAACAAGTCGATGCACTGCATCGCGGTGGCGTGCAAAAACTGTATGTCGGCAACGTCAAACAAGGCGACAATCGCATCACTGCATTTTTTACCGGACGTGGACCGAGTGGACGGGATTTTCGTCGCGCCACAACGGTGGAGTTTGAAAAGAGTTTTGAACCGACCTTCATTGCGCTCGCGATCACCGATGAAACAGCAGACTATCAGCCCGATTTCACGGCTGACGTCAGTAATTAGTCTTCGCTGAATCGGTGTTGCAGACGCAATGAAACAGTTTCTTTGCGAACTATTATTTACTTGCTCCATGATCGGCGCCGCAGTACCCACGGTCGATGATCTGACCTACGGGACTGTGCTCTACGAATATTTTCAGGAAGATAATCAAGCAGCATTACTCAACGCTTTAGTGGCCGAGAAACAACACCGACGGGGTGAGAACGTCACCCGTTTTGATCTCGCCGCTGGTAGCTTTGCATTCGCCGATGGCATGTATGGCTATGCACAAGAAACGTTTGCTGCAATACCAGAAACTGAAATCGAACAGATTGATCAGTTGCGTCTGGCGTTTCATCTGGCGCGTGAGTACCACCGCCGCCAGGCTTGGCAGCCCTTAAGTGAGCAGTTAGAGAAAATTGAACTGGGCAAAAACTGGTTTGGCCGACGTAGGCTGCACCCGGAAGTTGAATATATGCGTGCCGAACTGGCGATCCATCGAGATCAGTTTGAGGCAGCGCAAGGCCATTTGAAAGGCATGCAGGAAACCAATCCGTTGCGCGCTTACGGTTTGTTTAATCTCGGTGTTGCCTACCGTCAGGCAGGCCAACTGCCAGCGGCGAAAGCGACTTTCGCAGCGCTTGCACAACTACCGGCATACAGCGACGAAGCCTTCGACTTGGGCCAGCGCGCCAAATTAGCACTGGCATTGATCGCGCGGCAACAACAAGATATGCAAAGCGCTGAGCAGGTATTGAGTGCACTGCCAGTTGGCGGCCGCTATCAGGAAGTTGCCATGGCCGCCTTGGGTGGTCTGGCGATGGACAACTCAGACTATGAGTTAGCTGCACGAATCTGGATGACCTTGCAGCAACAGGACTATTGGACGCCGAGTACGGCGACTGCGCGGCTCGGCTTTCCGCTGAGCCTCGAACGTATGGCTGGAGACGGTCGTACCACCACGGGTATGGCGCTGGTACAGTTTCAACAGGCAGAACGAAGCTTCATGTCGCGCCTGGATAGTCTGACCCGCTTGTCGTTGGATGCACAAGACCCTCAATGGGTTCAAGGCTTGTTGCAAGTGTTCGCCAAGGATGAGAAAAACCCTCAACAAATGCATGTGCTCATGCAGAAGTGGGAAGAACAGTTGGGCCACACGGATTGGTTGGAGTGGTTGGCTACGGACAAGGTCAACCAGGCGCTCACCCAATGGCGCGACTTGAGCGGCATGGAGCATTGGTTAGGCAGGTTGCCACCCAAGCTCGATGCCTTACAGGGTGTAGCCGTCGAGCAGCGTCGACGTAACGAACAGGCGCAGGATTTGCTGGATGGTGATGGTTTGCTTGTCAGGCGCGAGTTGTTGACCCATCGTCTAACTCAGTCAGCCCAAAATCTGGCGATCCTCGCGAAGGCGCAGCCAGAACGTGATCACGATTGGATGTTCGCCCTGGCCACGCCCCGAGAACGTCTGTTGCTAGGCGATCTGGAGCAGATGCAAGGGCATCTTCAATTTATGAACGAACGCGACCACCGGCGGTGGCGGGCGCGCATCGATCGTCTGCAAGGGGTTATTTTTTATCAACTGGTGGACGAAAGTGCCGCGCGTCTGCAGAAACTGAATAAGGAACACAAAGCGTTGCAGGCATTGCTCGCGGATGTGGATGAGCGAGTCTTGCGTGTAGAGAGCGCCCAGGATAATTTCATCGCCGGCGTCGGTACCGATTTCCTGGTTTTTCTTGACCGGGCGGATGACATCAGCGTCATGGTACACACTGCTCGTGTAGGCCGTGAGGCACTGTTAGCCAATGAAATCCGCGGTCGCATGCAACGCGAAATGCGCCAGGTGGAGCAGTATTTACTGGTCACGCGTATTGCCATCGCTCGGGCCACGGATCAGTTAGCTCAGGTTGGTTCGCTCAGCGCTTCCACAGGGGTGCAACGGTGAGTTTGTCACGCGGCGCGATGGCGATCTGTGTTTGTTCTCTGCTCAGTGGCTGCAGCATGTTGACCTTTGGTCTGCTCGGTAATGACGATGGTGGCCAGGTGAAAGGTTCAGGACCCACCTTAGGAAATTTGGTACAGGACCTGCCGCAACTCGAGTTAACAGAAACAGCCCCGGTCAAACCGAGCCGAGAGCAAGTGATGGCGGCATACAAACGAGTCTACGGCATGTTGCCATCGGCGCGGCAAAACCATGCGGTAGGCAAGCGGTTGGCAGATCTGCATATGGCACAAGGTGAAGACCTGGACATAGAAGGGCAAGCTCAGCCCTACGAGCCCGCTGTGGCGCTTTACGAAGATCTGTTGCTGCAGACCCGCAATGCCGAGGGTGTGGAGGGTGCCGAGAAAGTGGACGAGATTCTGTATCAGCTGGCGCGTGCTTATGACCTGAGCGGTAATACTGAGCGGACGTTGCACTATTTGAACCGGTTGATTGCGCAATACCCTGATAGTGAATACATCCCGGAAGGTCGCTTTCGTCGAGGTGAGTTGATGTTCTCTTCTGATGACTATGCCGCCGCAGCACAAGACTATGGCTATGTCGTGAGCTTGGGGGAACAGAGCATATATTTCCGCAACGCATCCTATATGTTGGGGTGGTCGGAATTTAAACGTGCGCACTTTGAAGCTGGCCTACAGCAGTTCTTCAACGTGGTTGAAGCATTGTTAACAGTTGATGCGCCAGATCAAACCACTGCGCTGAACAAAGAATTACTCAAAGATTCTTTCAGGGTCATCACGCTGGCATTGTTCTATCTGGACGGGGCGCAAACTCTGGCCGAGGAAATGCGTAGGCGTGGCCGGCCGGACTGGCAGTATCTTGCCTATCAGCACCTCGCCGACGGCTACTTCGAAAAAGAACGTTTTCTGGACAATGTGGCTACCTGGCAAACATTTATCGAGCACAATTCGCTGGATGCCCGGGCCCCGGCTGCACACAAAGGCATGATCAAGACTTTGATCGATGCCGATTTCCCCAGTGATGTGCTGCCGAAGAAGAAAGAGTTTGTCGCCCGTTACGGGGTCTATTCAGACTTCTGGGCACATCACGATGACCAGGTGCGCAGCGGTTATCTGCACACCCTGCATACCTATTTATCTGAGTTGGCCAAGCTCGCCCATGCAGATGCCCAGCAGTTCGATGCGAAAGATGCGCCGCAACGACACACCTCTGCGTATCTGGCCGCCGCCCAATGGTACGAAGAAATCATCGTCACCTTTCCCGGAGATCCACGCACCGCGGAATATTTGTTTCTGCTGGGAGAGACCTACACTGAAGCACATGAGCCCGGGCTCGCGGTGGCGGCTTACCAACGCGTGGTACGGGACTTCCCAAGTTACCCGGATGCCCACGAAGCGGGTTACGCCGCTATCCTTGGCTTAGCAGAATTGGTTGCAACAGCGGCAACTCATGAGCTGGAGCTTTGGCAGCGCCTGAAGATCGATGCGCAAATTGAATTTGCGCTGCTGTTCTCTGCGGACCAACGCGCCCCTGCTGTGCAAATCGATGCGGCAGACACATTGTTCACCCTCGGCCACACTGCCGAAGCGCTCGACCTGGCGGAAAATCTGTTACAGGAGTGGCCCGATGTTGCAGATCCGTTAGAGAAAACCGCGCTACTGATTATCGGTCACGGTCGTTTTGAGTTGGGTGAATTTTCGCTGGCAGAGAGTGCTTATCATCGATTGCTGACCATGCAGTTAAATGAGGACGAACAACCCAAGGTGGCCGAACGGCTGTTGGCGGCGGTGTACAAACAAGGTGAAGCCAGCGAGGCGCTGGGTGAGGTAGACAGTGCCGTCTATCATTATATGCGTATTGCCGAACTGGACCCGGGTGCAACACTGGCGGCCCAAGGTCACTTTGATGCGATCGCGGCCATTGAAGGCGCGGGTAGAATAGCCGAAGCGGCAACGCTGCTCGCTCAATTTCGTAACACCTATCCTCACCATGAGTTGGCTGGGGACATCGATGTCCGTTTAGCCTCGCTGTACGAACAGTCTGAAAACTGGGCCGCCGCCGCGGTTGAGTACGTTGGTTTGTCGCAAAGTGCCGGCGATAAAGAGGTGCGTCGCCAATCGCTGTACCGGGCTGCCGAGATCTATCTTGCTGAAAACAACGTTGCTGCAGCGATTGAGCACTTTCGCGACTATGCCCACACCTACAAAAGACCTTTAGATATCCGCATGGAAGCCATCCACAACATCGATGGTTTGTATCAACGCGATGGCGATGAGCAGAAACGCCGCTTCTGGCTGAACAAGAAAATTGAAGTTCATAAAGAAATGGGTCGGGCGGTAACGGCTCGTGCGACCTATCTGGCGGCCAGCGCGCAGTTGGTGTTTGCCAATGATGAACGTCTGCTGTTTGCAGCGATTGAGCTGACACGTCCACTCAAACGCAGTCTGAAAAAGAAACAAAGTGCATTGAAGAAAACGCTCAAAGCGTTTGAAAAAGTAGCCGGCTACGAAGTGTTGGAGTTTACCACTGCGTCGACTTATGAAATTGCCGATCTCTACAGCGCATTGTCTAAATCCATCATGGCATCTGACCGGCCGCAGGATTTGTCTGCTCTGGAAATAGAGCAGTACGACATATTACTGGAGGAACAGGCGTTTCCCTTTGAGGATCAAGCCATCGATCTGCATGAGATCAATCTGCGTCGAGCCTGGACAGGAACCTACGATGAATGGGTGCGCAAATCATTTGCTGAGTTGATGCGCCTGATGCCTGGACGATTCAACAAACCCGAAAGTGAGGGGACCTATGCTCAAGCAATTCACTAGCAGTACTTTGTTTTTACTTTGTTTGAGCGTTGCCGGTTGCGCGCAAATGCCGCTCGATCCCGACCGGCAGCAGGTCACAGCGCCTGCTGAACGTACGCTACCGCTGGCAGACGAGCCAATGCTGACCGCACTACCCATACCCCTACCCATGCCGCCAATGCAAAGCGGGAGCCAGGAATTGTTCGACTCTGGTGTGAATCTGCTGCGCGAAGGGAGACTCGATGGTGCGCAGATGCTATTTGAAAAGCTCACTGCTGAACAACCGGAACTGGCTGGACCGTGGGTAAATCTGGGCTACATTCACCTCGCCCGTGGGGAACAGAAACAGGCACAGGTGGCTTTGAGCCAAGCGCTGGTGGCCAACCCGAACAATTGCGATGCACTCAATCAAATGGGGGTACTGGCGCGCCGGGATGGTCGTTTTGAAGAAGCGGAGAAGCTGTACCGTCGTTGCCTCGCGGTAGCCCCGTCTTATGTGAGTGCGCGTCTGAACCTGGCGATCCTCTACGAACTCTATATGGGGCGCCTGGGTGAAGCCCTGGCAGCTTATATGGATTACCAACTGATGCTCTCAGAGCCGGATAGCAAAGTCGGTGGTTGGGTCATGGACTTAGAACGTCGGGTAGCAGCAGTCGCTACTCGCTGAACGAGGAAATCGAGATGAGGCCATGCATTACCCGAGCGTCATTACTTTGCGCCGTTGTCGCGACGTTAGGCTCGCCGGTCCTGGTACAGCGGAGTTGGGCTGAAGAAAACGCTGAAAGTAAGCCCCAGGTAGCACAATCAGCGGTCGGTGTGATACGACTTGATCAAACCGTGATCTCCGGCAACCAAGAGTTGCCAAAAGTGCTCTATATCTTGCCCTGGCGTGAACCTCAGGGTCTGCCAGATATTGAAATAGAAGCGGAATTTATGGAAGCAGAAGTCTTTCGACGTTTGTATCCGCCAGCTTATCGAAGAGAACTTGGCTACTTCGAGACTTTGGCAGACATTAAAAAGACAGGTTTAAAGGAGAAGTAGGAATGGATATGTACACGACCTTTGTGGGTTTCTTCCAGGAGGGAGGCCCCTTTATGTATCCCATCGCCGTAGTGTTGGCGGTTGGGATTGCGATCGCGATGGAGAGATATGTTTATCTGTCCAAGCAGATGCGCATTAACCGCAAAGATTTCAACGTTCTTTTACCCCTGTTGAAGCAACGTCGCGTTCGCGAAATTGTCGAACTGACTAAAAAGTCGGCGTCGCCTATGGCACGTATTCTCGCAGATGGTGTCAATAAACAAGGGTCTGCCAACGAAGCTCGCAGACGCGTCGATATCGAATCCGCCATGGAAGAAGGGTTGTTGGAAGCGATGCCTAACATCGAACGACGCACCCCGTATCTCGCTACCTTTGCCAACATCGCCACCTTGCTTGGCTTGCTGGGTACGATTATCGGCCTGATCGCAGCCTTTACGGCAGTAGCGAATGCAGACCCTGCGGAAAAGGCTTCTTTGCTTTCTCAGAGTATTTCTATAGCGATGAACACCACTGCGTTCGGGTTGATGGCAGCGATACCGTTGCTGCTGATCCACTCCATGTTGCAGAGTAAGACCAGCGCCATTATCGAAAGTCTGGAAATTGCTGTGGTTAAGTTCGTCAATTTGTTGGAAGGCAATGCCGACGCAGTAGCCAAAGCAACGGCAAGTGCTAACCAAGCTAAAACTGGCGCTAGAAAAGATGCTCCACAGGGCGCTTAGGTCGAGTGTCAAGCATGGATCGCGTACGTAGTAGACGACAGAAACATACTGAAGCCGCTGAACTGGACATTACGCCGTTCATGAACCTCATGATCGTGTTGGTGCCGGTGTTGTTGTTGTCCATGGTTTTCACCCATACCACGGTCATCGAACTGAATTTCCCAGCGGGAGATGCTGCTGCCAGTGAATTCGATGCGGATGCGGTGCATCTCGAGATCGCGGTGTACGAAAATCGTCTGGTAGTCGCTGACGGGCGCGGCGGGGTGATTAAAACTTTGCCGAGGGTTGCGGGCGAACACAACTTTGCAGAGCTGTCTTTGGTTATGCAGGAGCTCAAGCGCCGCATGCCGGAGAAAGAGGAGATCACCGTCCTGTTGCAGGATGACACGAACTACCAGACCCTGGTGTCTGTCATGGATAAGATCCGCTCATATCCGGTGGTGCAGGGGTTGGATGTCGTGCAAGCCGAGCTGTTTCCGGTAATTTCGCTTGGTGACACCGTTACTCAAGGGCGTAGCTCGTGAGCCAGCATTCAGTCAGCAGACGCTCGCGCAGACAGCACAAGAACAAGGTTGCTACGCTGAACCTGGTGTCGTTAATGGACATCTTTACGATCTTGGTTTTCTTTTTGATGGTGAACTCATCAGAGGTTGAGGTCCTGCAAACAAATACGGACATCACGCTGCCAGACTCTACTTCGGAGCAAAAGCCAGCCAATCAGCTAATGATATCTGTTAGTAAAAATGATCTGCTGGTGCAAGGTCGCTCAGTTGCGAAAATTCGTGACCTTGCGCCTGCTTCGTCGACAGCTGAAGGTATGGTTATCGATGGACTCAAAGCAGAGTTGCAGTATCAGGCCTCAAGACGTGGCGAGATCCCGGAAGAAGGGTTCAAGGTCACCGTCATGGGCGACAAAGAGCTGCCCTATTGGTTGCTAAAGCGCATTTTAGTGACCTGCCAGAGCGCGGATTTTGCTCAAGTGAGCCTGGCGGTTAACAAAGTTGAAGGTGGAACCTCTGCTGAAGATCTGTTGGCCGTTGATGGTAGCCCAGAGGTTGTGGCTATTGAGCAAAGGGCGGCGTCGTGAGCGCAATCGTTGCTGGTATACATGAATTTGATCTACCCTGGGACAATAATCGTGCGGATCGACGCAGCTTAAAAAAGTGGTTAGGAATATGCCTCGGTATACTGTTGCTCATCGGCTTACCGATGCCTTTTCTTACCCTGCCTGAAGTCGACCGCGAAGAATTAGAGCAGTTGCCGCCGCAACTCGCGCGCATAATGTTGGACAAACCGAAGCCTAAACCGATACCGCCGACGCCGAAAGAAGTCGAAGAAGTTAAGCCAGAAGTAGAAAAGCCTTTGGTTAAAGAAGAAGTAAAGCCTAAGGCTGAACCGAAAGTGGCCGATGCAAAGGAAAAGGCTGCCCTATCTGGCCTGTTGGCCTTCAAAGATGCGTTTGCGGACATGCGCGAAGCAGTAGATGTCAGCAAACTGCAGGATACCGGGGCAATTCAGCGCGGTGCTGGCGAGGCAGCCAGCATAGATCGATCCTTGTTGACCTCAAAGCATAGTACACGCAGCGCAGGAGTAAACGTCGCGGCTTTGTCCCGTGAAACCGGCGGTGTTGCATTGTCCGGACGCGAAACCACGAAGGTTGATGCGCCAGAAAATGTTACGGGCAATGGCGGGGTACGTAAGCGGGTTGTCGCTGATGCGCGCAGTCGCAGCATCGAAGAAATTCGTCGCGTATTCGATTCGAACAAAGGTGCGATATTCGCTATCTACAACCGCACGCTACGCTACAACCCAGCGTTGCAAGGTGAAGTGGTGCTGGAACTTGTTATCGACCCACAAGGTAGAGTGGTCGATTGCAAGGTGGTCGCGTCGGAAATTTCCGATCAGACAATGATCGATAAAATTGTTAATCGTATTCGCTTGTTTAACTTCGGTGGACGCGATGTGCGGACGACAACGATTCGCTATCCGGTGCATTTCTTACCGAGCTAATATTCGATCGTAAACAGCGTCCGGGTTCTTTCAGTTGTCACGATGGATTCACCTATGAGAATTATGCACTCGGGCATTTCCAGGTGGACTTGGTATACCTGAATATATCGACTCAGCACACGCGCCTGCGGGTTGATAGCTAAACTTTCGTGAGCGCCCGCTTCTCATCGTCACTCAATCGATTGATGGTCTTTATGGCGCAACGCTCACCATCTGCGGTGATGTAGTCAAAGCCAGCGTAAACCGTATTGTTCGAG
>SMVB01180381.1_pt1 | contig 28908 bp, 26 predicted proteins | sample 2456461 | NCBI WGS metagenome assembly SMVB01 (sample SAMN11095934, study PRJNA526329) | marine sediment metagenome | biome: Marine sediment; feature: Surficial sediment; material: Deep marine sediment; isolation source: Hadal surficial sediment | place: Pacific Ocean | collected 2014-05 | depth... | reverse complement strand
TAGGGGCAAGGCGCCGGGCTCGACCGGGCTCGCTGGGGCTCGCAAGCCAGGCGCTCGATACGAACAGACCGTCGTCGGTCGCCAGCGCGACAAAACCCGGGCCCGTCGCCACGCGATTGGCCCGACGCGAAGACTCCCCGGTACCGGGGCTGTGATCCTGAAGCTCACGGGTTCTGTCATGAGAAAGACCCGGGAGCACCCAGAATCCCCGAGCTGTGGCGACGTACAACTCGCCGCCTTCGCCGAAGCGCAGGTCGCGAACGCCATCGATTGCGAGGGACCGAGTGCGCGAGTCGCGAAGCGGACGCCCGATCGAAAGACCGCCCTCGCCCCCAACCGCCAGCCAACCCCGGGTCGAATCGGCGGCGACCGCAACGAATCCCGCATCCCCCCTTCCGCGGAATTCGCCGCTTCGACGCCATGCAGCTTCCAGCGGCGGTGATTCTGCTGCCGATGCGGAGAGCGCGATCGTGCAGATGACCGCGACGGTCCTAAAGACCGCGACGGTCCCAAAGACCGCGACGGTCCAGCTGCGTCCCATCACCATCCCATCTCCAATCCATCTCCAATCCATCTCCGTGCGATCACCCACCCACCACCCATGAGCAAGAGCCGTGCCCACCTGAGAATTCGTTGAGCGTTGGCCCATCTCCCCGCGCCGTCTAGCGTTTCTGCCAACCTCGCGGGTTGTCGCGAATCCCTCGGAGAATTCACGGCCACCCGGCCCGCCAACCCGCGCACACGAAACAGGTTCGACTCTTGACTGCAAACCCGACGTCGAGAAAACTCGCCTGCAATGTTTTTCGGGCAAAACCGTCTGGTGAGAAGACTCGCGCTAGCCGCCGCGCTCAGCGGTCTGGGGTGCTGCAGCCTGGGCTGCGCGGGTTTTGGCGTATTCGAGGCAAAGGATTCGTCCCCGCTTCCCGCTACAATGACGGGGCTTCACGCAGCAATCGATGAACAGCGAGCAAAGCTTTTGGATCTCGTGAGTGAAACCAGACCGGACGGGGGGCTGCGCGTCGACGACGAAAACCAACTGGTCGCAATCGCCGAGCGGCTGACCCAGCTGACGGCCGCGCTCGAAAAACTCCAACTCGAACCCAACACCGAAACGACCGCACCCTAGCCCGACCAGGATCATCCGTGCCCCCCCATGACTCCGACAGTGCCGACCCAGACGCCGAACGCGATCGCGTGTTCTCCGGCCGGGTCGTGGCCTTGGCGGGGGGCGTCGGCGCCGCGCGACTGTTGCGCGGGCTGGTTCGCGCAACCGACCCCGCAAAGCTCACGGTGATCGTGAACACGGGAGACGATCGCGAATTCTACGGAGTCTACGTCGCCCCGGATCTCGACATCGTGACCTACACCCTCGCCGGCGTGGTGGACTTCAAAAAAGGCTTCGGACTCGCCGGCGACAGCTATTCGCTGATGGACGAGCTCGGCAGCTTCGGCCACGAAACCTGGTTCCGACTGGGAGATCGCGACTTCGCCCAATGCCTGCACCGCACCCTGCGCATGCGCGAAGGCAAGGGACTCGCCGAACTCTGCGATGGCCTGCGAAGGTCCCACGACCTCAGCTGCAGCATCCTTCCCATGAGCGAAGACCCGGCCCCGACCCTGGTCGATCTGACGGACGGGCGGAGTCTACACTTTGAAGAGTATCTGATTCGAGAAAAGTCCCCCGCCAACGTCCGCTCGGTCAATCTCGCGGCGGCTCGGGCGGCCACTCCCGCACCCGGAGTGCTGGCCGCCATCGAGGCCGCTGAGATCGTGGTCATCTGCCCGAGCAATCCGGTGGTATCGATCGGTCCGATCCTCGCGGTCCCGGGAATTCGCCAGGCCATCACGAACTCGGACGCTCCCGTGGTCGCGATCTCGCCGATCATTGGCGGCGCTCCGGTCAAGGGGCCGGCAGACCAGCTGCTGCGGGGCATCGGCTGCGAGGTATCGGCCCTGGGCGTGGCCGGGTTGTACCGTGATCTCGCACAAGGATTCGTATTCGACCGGGTCGACGCGGCTCAATTGGCGGAAATACAAGACCTCGGAATGCGCGCGATTGCGGTGCAGACTTTGATGAGCGATCTCGCAATCGCCACAGATCTCGCAGCATCCGCTCTCGAACTGGCCCTGAGTCTCAAATGAGCCTCGCCATCATTCCGATCAAGCATCTTTCGCGCGGGAAGACCCGTCTTTCGTCGCGACTCGAGCGCAGTCAGCTCGAACTCCTCAGCCTCGCCATGTTGAAAGACATCGTAGAGGCCCTGCAGCAAACGCCTTCCATCGATCGCATCGCCGTCGTGACGCCGGATGAATCGGTCGCGGCTTGCGCGCGCACTGCGGGGGCCATCGCGCTGTTGCGCACGGACCCGGGTTTGAACGAGTCGATCGACGCCGCCACGCGCGAACTGGCAGCAGCCGGCGAAAGTACCTTGGTGATTCTGGGCGACGTCGCCGGGGCGCTGCCCGAAGAACTCGAGCGTATGTATCAACAGCTGGATTCAAAGGCCATGCAGGCGCAGGTCGTGCTCGCACCTTCGCGCGACGGTGGCACGGCTGCGCTGTTGCGTGCACCCCATGCAGTGATCCCCTCGCTCTTTGGACCGCAGAGTGCTCGAGCCCATCGCGAAAGAGCCGAACAGCTGGAGGTCCCGTACCGCGAACTCTCCCTTCCCTCTCTCTGGATCGATCTCGATCGGCCCGAAGATGTCGACGACTTCCTGGCCCAGACCGGTGACGGGGGTGGCAAAGAAACCCGCGACGTTTTCAAGGCGCTCGGTTGGGGTCGAGGTGAGAGCCGAGGCGGGGCGCCATGAGTCCGGAAATCAGCGACGCAGGCCTGCGCTTCATCCCTCTGAAGGGCATTGGAAGCATCGCGCCGGGCGACGATCTACCCGGGATCCTGGCCGCTGCCGCGGAACACTCCGGCGTGGTCTTGAGTCGGGGCATCCTGGTGCTGTGTCAAAAAATCGTTTCGAAGGCCGAAGGGCGACTGGTCGATCTGACGCAGGTGGTGCCGAGCGAACAGGCCACGACGATCGCGAAGGAAGACGACAAGGACCCGCGCCACGTCGAGGTGGTGCTGCGAGAAACCGCCCGTATCGTGCGTCGGGGTCACGGCGTCCTGATCTGTGAGACCCATCACGGCTTTGTTTGCGCCAACGCCGGGGTCGATCTGTCGAATGCCCCGGGAGAGGATATCGCGGTGCTGCTCCCACTGGACAGTGATGCCTCGGCCGATGCGCTGCTGGGGGCGTTGGTCGCAAAGGGAAGTGAACAACTCGGAGTCGTCATCACCGACACCTTCGGCCGACCCTGGCGGGATGGGTTGGTGGACATCGCGATTGGAAGCGCCGGCATCACCCCGATTGTCGATCAACGCGGCAGCCTCGACCTCGAAGGCCGAGAGCTTCAGGTAACGACTTTGGCCCTGGTAGACCAGATCGCGGCGGGGGCAGGCATCTTGATGGTCAAAGACTCGGGCATCCCCGCCGTCTTCGTAACAGGCATCATCGCGTCGGGCCCGGGCAAGACCAGGGACATCCTGCGGATTCCATCGGAAGACCTGTTTCGCTGACCAGATCGTCGAGCGGATCGAGCCAATGAATCAGGCGCCGCCGCTTCGCCGCGGCGGCTGAAGCGCCTGGGAAAAATCGACTGCGAAACGCTTCGCATCGGCGGGCGTGAGGGTCGCGATGCAAACCCGCAGTCCTGGACCGGCCGCGAGGCGAAAGCGATCCCCACCACTCAAAGCCCAGCCGCGGTCCAGCATGGACTGAAGCAGCGGCGCTTCGGCGGGAACGGGGATCCAGACGTTCAAGCCGGAGCGACCGTGGGCTTCGATGCCCTCGGCCGCCAGGGCGTCGATCAATCCTCGACGCCGTTCGGTGTAGGTCCTGGCCGCCCGGCGCAGGTTCGCCTGCACGGCCTTGTCGGTCCAGACCGCCAGCACCAGGCGCTGGAGCAGATGACTCACCCAGCGGATTCCCAGCAGCTGACGCCCTTCGACTCGGGCGGTTGTTTCAGGGTCTGCTGCGAGCAGGGCGACCCGGAGATCGGGGCCGAGGGACTTCGAAAACGAGCGCACGACAGCCCAGCGCCCACGGGTTCGGGTGTCGACGAGGGTTCGCGCCGGTGCCCCGGCCACCAACCCGGCATGATCGTCTTCGCACAGGAGTACATCTCGATGGGCGGCGAGAATCCGGGCGAGTTTCGCAATTCGTTTCGGTTCGAGAGCACTTCCGTACGGGTTCTGAGCTCTGGGCGTCACGATCATCGCCTGCACGCCACTCGAAAGCGCGCGTTCCAGCGCGTCGGGGATGGGTCCGGCGTCGTCGATCGCGACGGGGACGGCGACGAGCCCCAAGGCCGCCAGCAAGTCCCGCACCCCGACGAAGGCCGGGTCTTCGATTGCGACGCGATCCCCCGGCAGCAGGTGTGCGGTGAGCACCCGCTCGAGTCCGTCCATGGCACCGTTCACGACGCACACGTGCTCGGCGGGGATGCCGTCGGCGCGAAAACGCTTGAGGCTGCGGCGTTCGAGCGCGGGGTCGACCAGCGGATCGCCATACAGGACCGGGCTCGCGTCGAGCTTGGCCAGGGCGCGGCCGAGATCCGGCAGCAGTGCGGGGTCTGGGTTGCCAATGGCGAGATCCCGCACTCCCTTTTGCAGCTCGGGTCGCAGAGAATCGAGACCCGCATGGATCGGCGGGCGGGCGCTCACCCGGGTCCCCCGTCGCCCCCTCGCGTCGACCAGCCCCCTGCCCTTCAAGGTCTTGTACGCGGCGGCGACGGTGGCTGGACTGACCTCCAGCTTCTCCGCCAGGGCGCGCACGGTCAGCAGGGAGTCGCCGGGGGACAGCGCGCCCGAGCGGATCCCCTGCTCGATGCTGGCCGAGATCTCGACAGCACTTCTGCCCTGGACTAAATTATGTATTGATACAGACATAATTTTGTACTGTAACAATATTATTCACGATGGCAACCGAGACTCACGCCGAGCCCGCTAGCGGAGAAATCAAATGGCAGAACCTGTCGCGCCGAATCCCGAGCTTGAATCCCCCCTCCCCGGGACGTCAACAACCGATGCTCCGAGCCCGCGAAGCCAGGTCAAACGGGTCGCGGCCCGGGCGAGCTACGACCCCAAAGTCATCGAGGCGATCCTCGACGAGGGGTTCATCTGTCACGTGGCCTTCCGGGACGGCGACCAGCCGGTCTGCATCCCGACGGTCTACGGTCGAGACGGCCGCAGCCTCATCCTCCACGGGTCCAAGGCGAGTCGCATGATGCGCGCCCTGCGAGACGGCGCCGAGGCCTGCATCACGGTGACCCACGTCGATGCCCTCGTGTTGGCTCGCTCGGCCTTCCACCACTCGGTCAACTTCCGCTCGGTGGTGGTGTTTGGCAAAGCCGAACTCGTCGAAGACGCCGGCGAAAAACTCGCGGCACTCCAGGCGGTGGTCGAACATGCGATCCCCGGACGTTGGGCGGATGTGCGCGGTCCGAACGGACAGGAGTTTCACCAGACCATGGTGCTCCGCTTCTCGCTCGACGAGGCGTCGGCAAAGATTCGCACCGGCGACCCGATCGACGATGAAGCCGACTACGACCTCACTTGCTGGGCCGGGGTGATTCCCCTGGCGAGGGGAACCCAAGTCGCGATCGACGACCAGCGGCTGGGCGCGGGCATTACGCCGCCGGACTACGTCACCGACTATCGCCGGCCGGGCGAAGTGCGCTAGAAGCCGGCGCGACAGAAGGCGAACGCGTCTAGCTCCTACTACATCCGGCCCCGGAAGTCCGGATCCCGTTTTTCGCGGAGGGCCTGGCCCCCTTCTTTCGACTCGTCGGTGTCGTAGTAGAGGGAGAGGCCGAGCATGCCGATGCCCCCGATGCCGCGAATGCTCTCGGTGTCGGCGTTGAAGGAGCGCTTGGCCAGGGCAATCGCGGTGGGGCTGCGCAACACGAGTTCGGCGCACCAGCTGTCCACTTCGGCATCGAGTTGCTCTTCGGGCACCACCTTGTTGACCAGACCGAGATCCATGGCTTCGGCTGCGCTGTAGCGCCGGCACATGTACCAGATCTCCCGCGCCTTCTTCTCTCCCACCACCCGGGCGAGATACGCAGTACCGAAACCCGGGTCGACCGAGCCCATCTTGGGTCCGACCTGACCGAAGATCGCGGTGTCTGCGGCCAGGGTGAGATCACAGAGGGTGGCGAGTACATTGCCGCCGCCGATTGCATAGCCCCGCACCTTGGCCAACACGGGTTTGGGAACATCGCGGATGATCGAGTGCACTTCGTCGATCGGCATTCCGATGATGCCCCGGTCGCCCGCGTACTTGCCGTCGTGATCGGATTGATCGCCGCCGGTGCAGAAGGCCTTCTGGCCGGCCCCGGTCAGTACGATCACACCCACATCCGGGTCGTAGCCCGCGCGACCAAAGGCCTGTACCAGCTCTAGACAGGTCTTGCCTCGGAAGGCGTTGTACACCTCTGGCCGGTTCATCGTGATCGTGACCACGTGGTTTTTCTTTTCGTACAGCAGGTCTTCGTAGGAGGGTTCACTCATATTGGGTTTCCTATCCGTGCATGGTGAGTCCGCCCGAGACGCTGATCGTCTGGCCGGTAATGAAGGCTGCATCGTCCGAGATCAGAAAGGCTATGAGGCCCGGGTAGTCCTCGGCTTTGCCGAGTCGCTTCATGGGAATGGCGCGCTCGAGGGACTTGGCGAGCTTGCCGCTCGGATCGAATTTTGCGAACAGCGGCGTGTCACTCGGGCCGGGTGACACGACGTTCAAATTGATTCCATGGCGCGCCACTTCTCGCGCGACGGACTTGGAGAACGCGATGATCCCGCCCTTGCAGGCGGCGTAGACCGACTCGCCCGAAGACCCCACCCTGCCCGCGTCCGAAGCGATGCTGACGATGGACCCAACTCCGCGCTCGACCATCCGGGAAAGCACGGTCTTTGTCACATTCAAGGGACCGTAGAGATTGATGTCGATCACTTTGCGCCACTGTTCGGGACCGGTGTCGAGAAAATTCGCAGCCAGGTCCCAGCCGGCATTGTTCACTAGCGCTCGGATCGGACCCGATTCGCGCTCAAACGCTTCGACCGCCTTCTCGACTGCAGCCATGTCGACGATGTCGACCGCGTAGGCGAACGCTTCACCCCCGGCGCCGCGAATTTCCGCGGCCGTTCCCTCGGCGCCCTCGCCATCGAGGTCGAGGATGCCGACCGGTGCCCCCTCCTCACCCAGTCGGATTGCGGTGGCGCGACCGATTCCGCTCGCGGCACCGGTGATCAACGTATGCCGCCCGACCAAGCCTCGCAGTCCCGACATGGGCTCTCCTCTCGTAATCTCGGCATCTCTGCATCATGTGATGGTCAAGGGACAAGTCTATAGTATGAACTCCGCAGATTTCTTGGGAGGTTCGATGTTGATTGCGCGTATTGCGCTGACCGCGGCCGCGGTCCTCGTCTCGGTCCTCGTCGTAGTCGTCGTCGGCTATTTGCTCTACGCCACCCAGATTACAAACCCGAGAGTCGAGCGGGAGCTGATCCAGCACCCAGACGGCGAGCGCGCGCGCAGGGCCATGCTCTTGACCCTGCCGAGCGGTCGACGACTTCCCGTCAACTACTTGCGCGAGGACGGGCTGGTGTTTGCGGGGGCAGACGGCCGCTGGTGGAAGGAGCTGGTTGGGGACGGCTTTCCCGTCACACTGCTCGTGCGGGGTGAGACGCTCCGGGGAACCGCGCGTGCGGTGCTGGACGATCCCACATATACCCGGGACGTCTTCAAGAGGCTTCGCCCGAACGCCCTCGAAGGCTTCGGCACGTTGGTGGAAATTCAACTCGACCCAGCGGCGGGCGAGGGTCTGAACTAAACGCTCGAGTTGCTTCGCTATCCGTCCAACCCGAAAACCGGCGCCCCGAGAAAGCCCCCATCGCACGGGATCGCGGTCGCGTTCAAAAAACCGGCGGCCGGCGAGCAGAGGTACGCGACCAGGGATCCGATCTCCGCGGGCTCTCCCACGCAACCCACGGGTGTCTGGTTCGCGATCCCATCCCGAATGGCGGCGGGCATCGAGAGCACCAGAGGCGTTCCAATCAGACCCGGGAGCACCGCGTCGACCACATCGAGTTCGATTTCCATTGCCCGGCGACCGAGATCGCTCACCGCCGCGGCGGTTCGCGTTTCTTCTTCGCTGCCCGAGACGCGCTTCTTCATCCTGAAGTAGCGCTCACCTTCGAAGGGCGCCGGGTGCAGATCGGCGATCGCCACGTCTGCGCCCGCGTCGGCCAGGGCGAGTGCGATCGCCCGACCGATGCCCCGGGCCGCACCGGTTACGAACGCAACCTTGCCTTCGAGGGAATGACTCGACATGGGGGATCTCCTAGGGATTCATTTCATAAGCGCCGTCGAGGGGCACGACGTGGTTCTCCCAGACCCGGAGATATCGATCTGCGTCGAAGCTCGCCTTGCGCTGCATGCGCAGACATCCCGACACCTGCTCGTCGGTACTGCTCGGTTGTAGCGAAAGGGTCAGGGCGTGTTTCGACATGTCGCGAACCATGAAGTCGAAGATCTGGTCCAGCAGGTCCGCATCGATCTCGTAGATCTCGGCGTTCTCGAGAATCAGCTGCGCGTACACCACCAACGCAAAGATCTCCCCCGCAGCCAACAAGAAGTCGACGTCTTGCATTTGTTCGGGGCCGGGTGGATGGGCGGCCAGTAGTTCCCGGAACGCTTCGGCTTGTTCGGCAAACACCGCGACGTTGGGCGCCTCACAGCCTTCGAAGGCCAGGCGGTAGTCGTTGAAGCGAATCTGCCCGAGGCCCCCGGCGCCGCCCTGGTGGAAGAGAAAGTCGTCGTTCTTGGGCTGATCTTGCCTGCCCACCGTGGGGTACTCGGCGGGGTTGAAGAAGAAGTTGGGCATGAACTTGACGATCAGGGCGATGTTGACGTGCACGGTGCCCTCGAGCTTCGGGAGCGCCCGAATGTCGATGGCGGCCTGGCTGAAGTACATGTCCTTTTCAAATCCCTTGGCTGCGATCGCGTCCCAGAGCAAGTTGATCACTTCTTCGCCCTGGGTCGTCACCTTCATCTTCATCATGGGGTTGTAGAGCAGGTAGCGCCGATCTTCAGAGCTAGCGCTGCGCATATAGTCGGCCGCGCGCAGTCCAAAGAGCTTCATCGCCACCAGTCGGCAGTAGCCATCCACGAACATTCGTCGCACGTGGGAGAGATCGGTCACGGGGTTGCCGTACAACACGCGGTTGTGTGCGTGGGCAATGGCTTCGTAGAGCGCATGGGTGCACATGCCGATCGAGGCCCAGCCCAGGTTGTACTTGCCGATGTTCACGGTGTTGAGCGCCGCGTTCCAGGCGTCGCGACCCCGATGGAGGATGTCCTCTTCTCCCAACGGGTAATCGTTCAGTTCGAACTCCGAAACGTAATTCTGGCTGGCGACGACGTTCTTGATCAGATTGTATTTCTCGTGTCTAGGGTCTACCGCGAAGAAGATGTAGTCGTCGCTCCCCTCGAGACGTCCAAAGGTAGAGACGATGGCCGCTTCGTTTGCGTTCCCGATGTAGTACTTGCGACCGTTCGCTCGCCAGCCGGAACCGTCGGGAGTCAACACCATGTCGGTCGAATAAATGTCCGCACCGTGGGCCTTCTCGGAGAGGCCGAACGCGAAAATACCTCCGTCCTCGAGGGCTGCGGCCGCACGCTTGCGAAGCTGCGCATTGTCGCTCATCCAGATCGGGCCCAGACCGAGTACCGAGACTTGCCAGGTGTACCAGTACTGCAGCCCGTAAAAGCCCAGGATCTCGGCAAACTCGCAAATCCGCCAGGTATCCCAACGCGCGTCACTGGCACCTTCGCCCTCGGGCGTACACATGGTTGCCAGCAACCGATGCTGCTTGGCGTAGTCGAGAAAGTCCGCGTACCAGCCATGGTCGTAATAATCCTCGAGCAGACGCGTCTTTCCCTTGCTCTCGAAGAAGTCGACGGTCTTTTGCATCAACGCCGCCGTTCGCTCGTCGCCATACGCACGATCGAGACGACTGGGGTTCAGGAGAATCATCAGGGCGCTCCTTCGCATACTCGGTGTACTTGCTGACCAGTTGAAGGGCTTGCGGCGAACTCTATCCTAGCAAAGCGCCGGCTCTGAACCTCGAGTTCGGCCCCTGTTCGCTTCGGTTCCCGTCCCGTAGACTCGATGGTCAGAGGTCGACCAGTCTGAAGGAGATGTGATGACGATGGATTGGCGCGCGCGATGTGGCGACAAGCTGGTATCCCTCGAAACGGCGATCGCCAAGATCCAGTCGGGGCACTCCGTCACCGTGGCCCCCTACACCGCAACCCCCATTACCCTGTGTCACGGCCTGATCGAGCGCGGTCGCAAGGGCGAACTAAAAAACATTCGCATAGACCACCTCGCCTCGCCGGTCTATTGGACCGAACCCGAGCTGCGGGGGGTATTCCTGCTGCGGGACAACTATTCGACTCCCGTCAACCGCGCGGCCTGCCACGCGGGCGAATCCGAATACCTACCCATTGGATTCTTTCGCGAGTACGAACTTCCCGCCGGACTCAACCAGGCACCCGACGTGTTCCTGGTCCCCGTGTCCCCGCCCGACGAGCGCGGGTTCTGCAGCTTCGGACCCGGGGTGTGGATGTCCCCGACGATGGCGCAGCGGGCGAAACTCGTAATCGCCGAAGTACAAGAAGACTTCATCCGCACCGGCGGTGAGAACTTCATCCATCTCGACCAGCTCGATCTGATCGTCGAAGGCGAAGCTCCAGCGGGCGGAATCGTCCCTACAGAACCCAGCGACGAAGAAGTCGAACAAGTCGAAGCCATCTGTACCCAAGTGGCCGTCGAACTGATCAACGACGGCGATACCTTGCAGATCGGCGTCGGCACGGTCTCGGCTTCGCTCGCACACTTTCTCGATTTCAAGAACGATCTGGGCATTCAGACCGAGCTCATCACCGGCGGCATCGCCGACCTGGTGGAAAGCGGCAACGTCACGGGGCTGCGCAAGAGCATCCACCGGGGCAAGGTGGTGGGCAGTGCCCTGGCTTTCATGCCCCGGGAGGAACTGCTGAAGATCCACGAAAACCCGGTGTTCGAACTCTACGACTTCGGCTACACGGACGATTTGCGCAGACTCATTCACGTCGAAAACTTCGTCACGGTCAACAACGCGATGGTGGTCGATTTGACCGGCCAGGTCTCCGCCGAGGCCTTCGATCACCGCCCGTATACCGGCGTAGGTGGGCAGACGGTGTTCATGATCGCGGGGGCGTACTCGCCGGGCGGAAAATCCGTGAGCGTCGTCCCCTCGAGTTCGGTGCCCAGTACGGGCAACGGTGAGCGGGTCACGCGGATCGTGGCGACCCTGGCGCCCGGAACGCCGGTTACGGTGCCGCGAACCTACGTCGACTACGTGGTGACTGAATTCGGAATTGCCGAATTGCAGGGCAAAACCGTCCAGGAACGCGCCCGGGCGCTGTGTGAGATTTCGCATCCGGAGTTTCGCGACGAGCTGCGGGAAAGCGCCCGCGAGTTGTATTGCGCTTGAACCGCGCAGACTGAGGAGCACTGATGGATCGACTAGCAGGCAAGACCGCCATCATCACCGGTGGCGCGAGCGGTATCGGCGAAGCCACCGTGCGGCTCTTCGTCGAAGAAGGCGCCCGAGTCCTGATTGCCGACACCCAAACCGACAAGGGCCAAGAACTCGCAGACGAACTCGGCGACGCAGCGTTTTTTTGCCAGGTCGATGTCACGCGAGAAGAGGATGTGCGCGCGGTAGTAGAAGAAGCGGTGAAACGCTGGGACCGACTCGACTGCATTTACAACAACGCGGGGTTTGGGGGAGCGCTCGGATCCATCTTGACCACTACGGTGGAAGAATTCGACATCACCTTCGACGTATTGCTCAAAGGCGTGTTTCTCGGCATCAAACATGCGGCGCCGGTGATGCGAGAACGGGGCGGCGGATCGATCATCAGCACCGCATCGGTCGCGGGATTGAAAACCGGCGAGTCGCCACACCTCTACAGCGTCGCGAAGGCCGCGGTCATCCACCTCACGAAGTCGGTCGCCCTCGAACTCGGGGCCCACGGCATCCGGGTCAACTGCATCTGCCCGGGCATCATCGCGACCCCGCTGGCCGCGGGGCGCCCGGACGCCAGCGATGAGTCTCTGCAGCGACTCGCCAAGGGACTGGCGAAGACCCAGGCCATGGGTCGCGTGGGACAGCCCGAAGACATCGCGCGCGCCGCACTGTGGTTGGCGAGCGACGACTCGGAATGGGTCACGGGCCACGCGCAAGTCGTGGACGGCGGAGCATTCGCCGGACGGCCCTGGGGCCGACAGGCCGATTGGATCACCAAAGATCGCCCGATCAAGTTGTATCGCCCGGAAGGCCGCTAGCTGGATTGAAGACCGCTAGCGAGGTTGAAGGCCGCTGGCTAGGTTGAAGACCGCTAGCGAGGCATCTAAAGACGCTAGGAAAATCGAGGAGTGAACATGAACGGACCCAATCTCGACTTGTTGCTCGACCGCGCCGCGATCAGCGACGTGGTTCACGCCTACGCGACTGGGCTCGATCGACGCGACTGGGCGCTCTACCGCTCGATCTTCACCGACACGATCGAGATGAATTTCGAATCCGTCGGTATCCGCGCGGGCGTCTACAAAGCCGACGATTGGACGCGCGATGCCCAGCGGCTCTTCGCCGGCTTCAGGGCCACCCAACACACGAGCACCAACCACCTTCACAAAATTCACGGAGACAAAGCCGTCTGCACTTCGAACATGCAAGCCGAACATTTCGTCCTGCGCGAGCCCAACGACGGCCTCGACGACGGAGCCGACCGCTGGACCATCGGGGGCTACTACATCAACGAGTTGGTGCGCACGCCGACCGGCTGGAAGCTCACCAAGGTGACGCTCAATTCAACCTGGCAGACTGGAAACCCCGAAGTGTCCCGCATCGCGTTGAAGCGTTCCCGTGCAATGGAGTCGAGCGACTAGCCCCCGCATCGACCTTGCGCTCTCCCAAGAGATTCAGCTTGAATTTGCGGATGACCTCGGGCTCGATCCGCTCCCCCTCCGCATCTTCGAAGAACAGCGCATCCTTGGGACGTTGCACCACGCACGGCACCACGCACGCGCCGCAGCGAATACAGCGCTCGTCGTGGGCGAACTTCACTTTGCGCTGTTCTTCGAAGTGGCTGCCGCCTTCGAGTGGCGTGCTGCCGGTACGGACCCCGCTTCTCAGACGTCCTGTCGCAGCGGAAGTTCGACCACGACGGTGGTGCCTCTTTCCTTCCCCGGCGAATGGATGCGCATCTGTCCCCCGTGATCGATCACGATCCCGCGCGCAACGCTCAGGCCCAACCCGGTGCCTCCGCGCAGGGTCCGGGTGGTGTAGAACGGGTCGAACACGTACTTGAGTTGATCGGGTTCAATGCCGTCGCCGTCGTCAGTGATTGTGACGACAACGGTTTCCTCTTCGCAGGTCACGCTCACCCTGACCCGCACTGCGCCGTCCCCGGATTCGATCCCATTGCGGATCAGGTTGACGAAGACCTGCTCCATCTCGATCGGGCTCAACAAGACCATCAACTCGTTCTCGTCGAGAACGAACTCAACGTTGGCGGACTGCTCTTTGGCGTAGACCTCCGTCAGGCGGCACACGCGACGCAGAATATCTCCGAGGTCCGCCGGCCACTTGTCCGCCCGCTCCCCGGCGGAAAAGCGCAGGATACTGCGAACAATGTCTCCACAGCGTTTCGCGTGCTCGACATTGGTCAACAGTGCCGACCGCCAGGTTTCTCTTTCGTCGCCATCGCCCTCGCATTGCAGGGCGTACTCGGAACTCATCAGGATGGCGCCGATCGGGTTGTTGATCTGGTGGGCCACTCCCGCCGCGAGAGTGCCCACGGACGCGAGGCGCTCGGAGTCGACCAGTCGACGCTGGGAGAGCGCGAGTTCGTCGCTTCGCTTGCGGACCAGCGCTTCGAGATCCCGCTGATGCCTCGCCAACTCTTCCTCCGCAACGCGTCGATCGGTTGTGTCTACCCCCGTCGCGACGACAAACGAACCTCCGCCTCCCGTATACAGCTGGTCGACCACGCCGCGCTACGCCGCTTGCCTTCAATCTCGACCAGCGACTCCAATTCAAAGATGGTGGCCTCGCCTGCGAGCGCCCGTTGGAAGGCGTCGTTCGCCAGCCGTTCAAGCTCCTCATTTGGGAGATGTGTCAACGCGTGGGTTCCGAGGAGTTCTTGAACCGAGCGGCCGGCGAACTTTGCGGCAGATTCGTTGATCCGAACGATTCGGGTATCTCGATCCAGCACCGCAAACATTACCGCTGCATTGTCGAGGACGGCAGAAATGAAGTCGCGTTCGCTCTCGAGCGAGATCTCCGCAAGCTTGCGCTTGGTAATGTCTCGCGCCGCGCCAAATAGTTCGAGTCTGTCCTCGTGCCTGACGACTCGGAGTTGCTGGCTGATCCAGCGAGTTTCGCCATCTTTTCGGCGAATGCGAAACTCCGAATCGTTTTTGTCGAGCGCGAAGGCCTCGCGGTGACGCTCTGCAAAGCTCTCTTCGTCCCCGGAAATCACGATCGAGGTCCAACGCTCCGCATCGAGTTCTTCGGGCTTCCAGCCCGTGATTTCCTCACACGGGCCGAACAACCATTCCTGGGCGGGTGGCTGGCCCTCGACAAGAGTCCACTTGAAGGTGAGATCGGAACTCATTTCGGAGACGCGCCGATGGTGCTCCTCGCTGAGCCGAAATTGAGCCTCCACTTGCTCACGCTGACGGATCTCGGCCCGGAGTGCTTCGTTTCGCTGTTCGCGCGCCGCCTCGCTTTTCTCCAGAGTCAGCAGAACGATCTGAACGCGACGAATTGCAAACGCAGCGAGACCGAATGCGGCAGAGAACAGGACGAAGTCGCCAAACCACCTGCTGATTGCCGTCGATTCGACAATGCCGCCCGGCACACTCGGCACCAAGTTCATCGGCCCGATCAAAAAGCCAAGGGCGGCGCTTGCAAGCGCAATCAGGAAGGCCGCGCGCAGCCCGAGGATCAAACCCGACAACAAGATCGGAACCATCATCGCTGTGTAGGGGACGTTGATCACGCCTTTGGCGGTCAGCGCGGCTGATTCAGCCGCGAGTAGCCAGAAAGAGAGCACCAGCACCCAGGCGGCCGTACGTCGGCGATCGAAGTGCAACAGGACCAGGGAGGCCGTGGCAATCACCATCCCTACCCGGGCGATCTCGAGACGGAGGGGGTCCTGCAGGATGAACCAGCAGCCCGCTCCCCAGATCACGGCTCCGGCCAGGAGGTAGCGCGCCAAGGAGACCAGTAGCGACCGAGGAGGCTCGCGGAACAGCCGGAAAGCTTCAGCCGTGACTGCCGATTGCATCGTCGACCTCTCTGGCTACCGCACAATATTTTTCGAGATTCGGAAGCCCGGAGCGCTTTCGGAAATTACACCCGAAATCATACCTCCTTGATCGCTAGCGCGGACCCTGTCCGTCGTCGACCTTGATGATGGAACCGGTGACACACTCCGACGACGGGGCACACAGGTAGAGCAACGTGCTGTCGAGCTGGGCCGGATCACACAAGCGCCCGCGCGGGGTCGCTTTGTAGAATTCGCCTATGCGACTGACCATCCCGTCCATCATCTCGGAGGCAAAGGCGCCCGGAGCGATACAATTTACGTTGATGTTGTACCGCGCCCATTCCACCGCGAGCACTTCACTCATGCGCGCGATCCCCGCCTTGGTGATCGAGTACAGCGCAGCGCCTCCCCCGCCGTAGTTGAAACCCCCGGTGGAAGAGAGATTGACCATGCGTCCCGGCAGCTTGGCGGCGATCAGGCGGCGCGCCACCTCGCAGGACAGGACGTAGGGGCCCCGCAGATTGGTGTCGAAGACCGCATCGATCAATTGTTGATCCATTTTGTGGGCGCGCTTTGCGTCGGGTATCCCCGCGTTGTTGACCAGGATGGTCACGGTGCCGAGGGCGTCTTCGGCTTCCTGCACGACTCGGATCACGCGTTCCATGTCGGTCATGTCGAGCTGAAGCGGGACGCATTCACCACCGTCTTCCCGGATCAACTTGGCCAACTCTTCGAGTCGCTCTTTGCGCCGCCCGGTCAGAGCCACTTTTGCGCCGGCCTTGGCCAGCACCCTGGCAAAGCGCCAGCCGAGGCCCGAAGTCGTACCGGTGACCAGAGCGACCTGGCCGCTCAGATCCCATGCGTTGTTGGGGATAGGAAAGTTGGGGGTGGGGGAGTCCGTCATCACTCTGCCTCGCTCGTGAGTAGGGGTTTCGATCGCCGCGTTTCGGAGTCAGACCCATAGCGGATCAGCTCTGGATCATGTCGTAGATCTTCCTCCACAGCCCTTCGATGCCGTCGCCGTTCTGCGAAGAAGTCGGCAACACCGCCTGGGTGACTTCCCCCAACTCCTTGGCCAGGGCAGCGATCCTGGCTTTTCGCCGCATGGGTTTCAACTTGTCGATCTTGGTCAACACCACCATGGAGGGGACACTGCGCGCTGCCAACCATTCGAGCAACAAGGTTTCATCTTCTGAAATTTCCCGGCGCAAATCCTGCAGCAGCATCGCCGCGCGCAACTCCGGGCGCCCTTCGAGATAGCTCTCCACCAGCCGCTGCCAACTATCGCGTTCCCGGCGCGGCACCTTGGCCCAGCCATAGCCGGGCAGATCGACCAACATCAATTCGGCCTTGCCAACCTCGACGTGGAAGAAGTGAATCAAGCGCGTCTTGCCGGGAGTGCTGCTGGTGCGCGCGAGTTTTTTGCGCTGAACCAGAGAGTTGAGCAGGCTCGACTTGCCCACGTTCGAGCGTCCGAGAAAGGCCACCTCGGGAAGCCCCGTGTTGGGAAACTGAGACGCGTTGGCGCAGGAAATGATCAGTTCGGCCCGTTGAATTTTCACCTGTGCCCCTCCGAGTCGACAGGCAAAGACTCAGCCCGGGCGGCCAAGCTGGGGAGCACGCCGGCGAGTTGTTCGAGCGCGCGGTCGATGCTGGCCTCCGAAACCGCATAGCAAAACCGCAACATGCCCTCCCCGGATGCGCCGAAGTCGATACCGGGACATACGCCGACGTGAGCCCGAGCTAGAAGTTCTCGCGCCAAAGCTCGGGAATCTGCACCAAAGCGCCTGGCGTCGGCAAACAAATAGAAGGCGCCCTTTGGCACAGTCGGGATTTCGAATCCCAACTCGACGAGACCCCGGGCGAGTCGTGTGCGGCGCTCTTGATACACGGTCCGCATCTCGACGACGTCTGATGCACAGCTTTCGAGTGCGGCGATCCCCGCGCGCTGGACAAAGCGATTGGCCGAAATAAACAGGTTCTGTTGCATGATCTGCAGTCGCCGCATCGCCCAATCGGGAGCGATCACCCAACCCAGTCGAAACCCGGTCATCGCGTAGCGCTTCGAAAAACCGTCGAGCACGAACGAATCACTCGAGAACTCGAGGGCAGAGGTGACTTTGGCACCGTCGTAGACGAGACCGTCGTAGATCTCGTCGGAAATCAAGGGCACCCCCAGATCGCTGAGCGCAGCCACGGTGTCTCTTCCTTGGATCGCGCCGGTGGGGTTGGCCGGGGAACCGATCAAGATGGCCCGGGTGCGCTCGCTGAGAACCCCGCGCACGGCGTCGGGGTCCAAATTGTATCCGGCTTCGGGCAGCGTCTCGACGAACACGGGTACGCCGCCGCAATAGCGAATGAAGTTCGGATAACACGGGTAGCTGGGCTGAGCGAGCACGACCTCGTCGCCGGGATTCAACAACAGTGAAAACACCAGCAACATCGCGGGTGACGTGCCGCTCGTCACCAACACCCGACTCGCATCGACCGACACCGAAAAACGTTTCTCGACATCGCGAGCGATCGCCTCCCGCAGCTCGATCAAGCCGCGACTGTCGCTGTAGCGGGTTTCGCCCTCGGCCAATGCGCGCGTGCAAGCTTCGATCACGGCCTTGGGGGGCGAAAAATCGGGCTCGCCGATCTCGAGATGCTCTACCCGAACACCCTCTCGCTCCATGGCGAAAGCGCGTTCCATCACCTCCATGGCGAGAAACGGCGCGAGCGAATCGGTGCGGCTCGCAAACGGGTGTGGGGGTTCTTGCGGCATCCACCCGAGTTAGCCGAGCCCGGTCTCCAGTGTCAAGGCGAAAGCCGCCGCAACATGCTGAAATTGAACAGAAAATTTTGTCCCGGCCTTTGACACGAGAATACCCTGATGATAGTCTCCTGTGCCCCCGATACGCGCCATGTGGCCAGGCGGCAAGTACCGGATCGCCGACCTCGGAGCACACAAAAACATGTCCAAAGGCGTTCAACTCGCACTCGGCGCAACCATCGTCTTCAGTCTTCTCGGCTGGTACGGATACTCGAATCTCGATCGCTCGCCGACCTTTCAATACTTCCAGACCCTGGATGAGTTCCTCGCCAGCAGTGCGCGCAGCGATGCTGCGGTGGGAAAAGCGCTGCGGGTGCACGGCTACGTGGCCCTGGGCAGCATCGATCGAAACCTCGAGGCCAAGCAAGTCCGCTTCAAGGTCCAGAACGACCCGCCCCACAAGAGCGGCCCCAACGCCTCGACGCTTTCGGTGTTGTTTCAAGGCCTCGAAACCCCCGACCTGTTTCAGGACGGTGCCGACGTCGTGGTCGAGGGAACCCTCGCGATCAACGGAACGGATCGCATTTTCCTCGCCGACAACGTTCTCGCCAAATGCCCTTCGAAGTTCGAGGCCAATGCGGAAGTGCCGCAGGGGAATCCGACGAGCCTCTAGCGCCCCCCACCCCCTACTGTGTCAGCATGGCAAGGCCCGCGCGAAGTGTTCGCGAACCGCGGACCCGACAGCCCGAGGGTGTAGCCTCAACCCAGTACGATCCGGGAGCTCCAGATGGCAGACATCGGTCAACAAGCCCTGACATTCGGCTGGCTCATCGCGATTCTCGGCTGCGTCGTCAGCGTGGCGGCGGGCTTGAACAAGCGCGATGAATGGACCCAGGTCGCCGAGCGCTCGTTGTACCTGGTCTTCGGCGCAATCACGGTTTCCATGCTGGCGTTGTTCTACGCTCTCGCGACCAACGATTTCAGTCTCGCCTACGTGGCCCAGCACTCCGCCCGGGCAATGAGCCTGAACTCCCGACTGGCGGCGCTGTGGGGTGGGCAAGCGGGCTCGCTCTTGCTCTGGGGATGGATGATCGGACTCTACGGTGCGGCGGCGGTGTTCCTGAACCGGCGCGGCAATCGCAACCTCATGCCCTGGGTCGTGTTGTGCATCCTGCTCAATCTCGTTTTCTTCTTGAGCCTTTGTTCCTTCGTCTCCCTGCCCTTTGATCGCGTGGGGCCGCTGGAGGTGCGCTCGGACGGCAACGGCCTGAACCCACTGCTCCAGCATCCGTTGATGTCGATTCACCCAGTGGTGCTCTACGCGGGCTTCACCGGGTTCATCGTTCCGTACGCCTTTGCGTTTGCCAATCTCGCGACCGGGGAACTCGGCACCCAATGGTTCCAGACCACCCGCCGCTGGACCCTGTTCGCCTGGACGTGTCTGGGCGGTGGCTTGATCCTCGGCGGCCGCTGGGCCTACGAGATCCTGGGCTGGGGCGGGTACTGGGGCTGGGACCCGGTGGAGAACGCCGCGCTGATGCCGTGGCTCGCCGCGACCGCCTACCTGCATTCGGTGATGATCCAGGAAAAACGCGACATGCTGAAGACCTGGAACATGGTGTTGATCGGGATCACCTACCTGCTCTGCGTGTTCGGTACCTTTTTGACCCGAAGCGGGATCGTGCAGTCGGTTCACGCCTTCACGAACAATGGCTTGTTCACGCCGATCTTCTTCTCCTTCGTCGTGGTCACGGCGACCCTCTACTTCGGCATGCTCTTGTATCGCCTGCCCGAACTCCGGAGCAAAAACAAGCTCGAGTCGATGGTCTCGCGGGAGGCCGGCTTCATGATGAACAACTGGGTGTTCATGGCGATCCTGGTGGTGGTGTTCTGGGGCACGCTGTTGCCGGTGATCTCCGAAGCCCTGAGCGGCAATCGGACCACGGTCGGGCCGGCGTTCTTCAACTCTCTCGAGGGCTGGCTCACCTTGTTCCTGTTGTTTCTGACGGGCGTCGGTCCCTTGATCGCCTGGCGACGGGCCACGGTGGCAAGTGTCCGCCGCCAGTTCGTGGGCCCCGCGGCCTTCGGTGTGGTGATCGGCGGTGTACTGGCAGTTGCCTTCTGGGAGAACGCAACGGTCTGGGCGATCAGTTGTTGGACCCTCTCCGCGTTTGTCATCGCGACCATCAGCCAGGAGTACTATCGCGCGATCAGCGCCCGGATGCGCAAGCGGGGAGAAAACCCCTTGCGGGCGTTCGTGACCTTGCTGCAGCGCAACCAGCGACGCTACGGCGGCTACATCGTGCACCTGGGCATTGTGCTGATGTTCATTGCGATCTCGGGTGCGGCGTTCAATCAGGAGCGGCTCGAGAACCTCAAACCCGGCGAGTCGGTCAAGATCGACAAGTTCGAGCTTCGCTACCTCACCGCCAACGCCAACCTGGAACAGAACTACGGCGGGGCCACCGCCAGGGTCGCGCTCTATCGCAATGGCAAAGGGGTCGCGACGATGCTGCCCCAGAAGCGGCTCTACTGGCTCGAACAGCAGCCTTCCTCCCTGCCCGCGATCTATTCGACCTGGCTGGAAGATCTATACCTGGTGCTCAACGAAGTCGAACCCGACGGCTCGGCGACCTTCAAGATTCATCGCAACCCATTGGTGAACTGGTTGTGGATCGGAGCCGGGGTCGCGATTTTGGGATCGATCGCCATCATGTGGCCCCATCCCGAGATCGTCCGTCGGGAAAAACAGGGCTGAGCGTGCAAAATCGAGCTGCGAGAATTCGGCCCCCCGGACGCCGCCCAGCCTCGCTGCTGCTTGCGCTGTCGCTGCTGCTGTTTATTTCGTCCGTCGGATGGATCGGCGTGAGCGCAGCCCAGGGTCCCCACGCATCCCTCGCCGATGCCGGCGAAGTCCCGGACGTCCCGCCCGGGGCGGCCTCGATCTTTGGCCGGCTGTTACATCCGTTAGGCAGCGCGAAGACCGCGGGGTCGACCATCGTGCTCTATTCTCTCGCCGCAGACGGCAGTCCCGGGATCCGCACGACCCTGACCGATGCGTCCGGGGGGTTCCACTTCGCGGACCTGTCGAGTGCCTCGGGCATCACCTACCTGGTGGGCGCCAGCTACGACGGGATTCCCTATGGCAAGCGGGTCGCATTCGAACCCGGCCAGAGCGAAATCACGCTCGTCATCGACGTCGATGACCCGAGCGCCGACACGTCGTTGGTCTCCGTCGGGGACACATCGCTGCGGGTCGAGTGGATCGGCGCGAGCCTTGCAATCGAGGAAATTCACCAGCTCGAAAACGCCGGCGACGAGGTGATCTTTGTCACGCGCGAACACCGCGCGAACACCCCGCCACCCTTTCGCATCACACTTCCTGCGGGTGTCGAGCGACTCGATACCTCGCTCAGCGGAGTCGCCGAAGGCTACGAAGTGCGGGGCAACGAGTTGATCTTCTGGGGGCCGGTCTACGCCGCTGGACTCGAACTGCGCTTTCGCTATCTGGTCCCCATCGCGCGAGCGGCGCAAGAGGGCATGAAGCTCCGCTGGACCCTCGACTCGGGCAGTCGCCGCACGAGTCTGTTGTATCCCCCCACCGGCCCGACGCTGTCGATGACGGGGGTCGCTACGGGCGCGGACGTAAGCCTCGGCGAACGGTCGTTTCACGCCCTCTACCTCGGCGATCTCGCGCCCGGGAGCAGTTTTGAAGTCGCAGTGTCCCTGCCCGAGATGTCAAACGACACCAGCGCGATTTCGTTTCCTCGCGCCGACTTCTGGTTGGACGCCGACGACACCTTCCTGCAGGTCAATTTCGAGCTTCATCTCGAGGTAGCGCCCGGCGCTCACCTCACTGGCAGCATGGACGCTCCGTTGATCCGCTTTGCGTTGCCCCCCGAAGCCGAACTCCGGGGCTACAACCAGGACTCGCAAAAACTGGGCCTGCTGCCGATTGCCGGAGGTCTCGGATTGATCGGCCCATTGTCTCCCGGTGCTACGACGATGGGCTTCAGCTACCGGTTGCCGGTCGTCGACAGCAAACCCCAGATCGAACTGCGGTTACCCGGCGCCGTCAAACTCTTGAACGTGTTGATCGCGGACACGGGGATCGTCGTCAAAGCCGATCGCCTGCATCGGCTGCGACCCTTTCGCCAGGGCACGCGGGTCTATCTGCACCGCGAAGCGTTTTCGATCGACGCCGGTGAAGTCGTTCGACTCAGCATGGAATTGATCAATCGCGGTCCGGAGGGGCGCAACAGCAACTTGTTCGCCACCAGTGCGCTAGCCGCCATCGGGGTCTGGTTCGTGGTGTCGCCCCTGTTCCGAGGCAGGCGGACAGGCACCGCCCAGGTTGAACGGACGCGGATTCGCAGCGAGCGCGACCTGGTCTATGAGGCCATCCGCGACCTGGAACTCGACTTCGAAACCGCAAAAATCGAAGCAGCCGACTACCAGACCCTGCGCGGCGAGTTGCGCGGTCGCGCGCTCGAGCTGTTGCAACAAGAGCGCGACGCGAACGCATTGCCCGCGACCGCCGGCCAACCGAGTCGCGCACAACATTCGGCCCCGCAGACCCCCGCAACAAACTGCCACAGCTGCGGCAACGAGCTCAGCACTGGCTGGCAGTTTTGCCCGAAGTGCGGCACCTCTCAAAGCAACCGCGACGGGGCCGGCAACAGTTCCGGCGACGAGGCCGCCAACACCACCGACGAAACAAACACGTGACTGAACCGGCGCTGCGCGCGAGCGGACTCGTCAAACGCTTCGGCGCCATAGCCGCGTTGCGCGGCGTCGACCTCGAGGTCGAGCGCGGAACCATTCACGCCGTGCTGGGACCCAACGGCGCCGGCAAGACCACACTGCTGCGCATCCTCGCCGGGCTGTCCCGTCCCAGCCAGGGCGAAGTCAAACTCACGACGGAGGATGGGAGCGCTGTCGAGCCGCGCAAGGCGAGGTCCTCGATTGGCTACGTCGGCCACGCGACGCTGCTCTATGCGGAGCTGAGCGCCCGGGAAAACTTGCTGTTCGCGGCGAAGCTCTACGGAGTCAGCGCGGCCCGCGAGCGGGCCGACGCCCTGCTCGAAGCCGAGGGGCTCTACGAAGTGGCCGATCTTCGGGCCGGAGCGTTTTCGCGGGGGATGGCCCAACGACTCGCGATCGCCCGGGCGTGTATTCACGATCCGAACATCATCTTGTTGGACGAACCCTTTACCGGTCTCGACCGGCGGGCGGCGGACCGACTGGCCGAGCGACTCGATAGCCTGCGCGGTCAATCCCGGGCACTCGTGTTGATCACCCACGATCTGCGCCTCGCGGCAGAGCTCGCCGACCGCGTCGACGCCCTGGTTCGAGGCAAGGTCGCTTTTCGCGCGAGCGGCGCAGAGATTACCCTCGACCGTCTCGAAGCGAGTGTGCTCGGCCCGGCGACGGCGGGGGGATGCAAACCGTGAACGTTGCCCTCGCCATCCTCTGGAAGGATCTGCTCATCGAATGGCGTTCTCGCGACCGGGTGATCGCCATGTTGCTCTTCTCACTGCTCGTGGTCGTGGTGTTTCACTTCGCCTTGCCGTTCGGCACTCGGGTTGGGATGGTGGAGAACGCGGCCGGACTCCTGTGGGTCGCGTATGTGTTTGCGGCCAACATCGGACTCAACCGATCGTTCGCTCTCGAGCTGGAGAACGACGCGCTGTCCGGGCTGGCGTTGGCCCCGGGCGAGCGAGGCTGGATTTTTGTCGGCAAAGCACTCGCAAACTTCTGCTTGATCGGAATCGTTCAGATCGTGACGGCCTTTGCGTTTGCCCTGGCCTTTGACCTCGATCTGCTAAAAATCGCCTTCCAACTGGCGGGAATCGTCGCCCTGGGAAGCTTCGGAATCTGCACGGCGGGTACGCTGTTTTCCGCGATGAGCGTGCGAACTCGACTGCGGGAGGTGCTGTTGCCGATCTTGCTGCTTCCGGCGCTGTTTCCGGTGCTCGCCGGAGTGGTTGCGGGCACCCGCTCGTTGATCGTCGAGGGCAGCGTTTCGTTCGAAGCCATTCAGTTGCTGTTGGTGATCGACGGCATCTATCTTGTGGTCTCGTTTCTCGGCTTCGAGTACATCCTCGACGAGTGAGAACCACAGCGCATCAACGCCTTCGAAGTTGGCGCAGGATTCGGGTCGAAAGCAGTCAGTCCCAAAAACTCAACGCAAGAGAATCTGAGGTTGTTCATGAGCGATCAGGCGAGTTCGGAAAATTCCACGACCGAGCGGTCGAACCTCGAGCAGAGCGCGGCACAGCTTCGGGGCTGGCTCGGGATCCCGCTGATCTTGCTGCTGGCGGTCTGGGCATGGACGGTCGTAGAGGCCCCGATCGACAGCATGCAGGGCATCATCCAAAAGATTCTCTATGTCCACCCTCCCTTGGCCTATGGGGCCTATCTGGGTTTCATCGTGACCGCCATCGCTGGGGCGCTTTACCTATGGACGGATCGGGAAGATTTTGACCGCCTGGCAATCGCCGGAGCCGAAGTCGGAGTCATCTTCTGCACCTTGATGCTGGTGACCGGTCCGATCTGGGCCAGGGGCACCTGGGGTAAATGGTGGTCCTGGGATCCCCGGCTCACCGTCACGCTACTGCTGTGGTTCATCTACCTGGCCTACATGCTTCTGCGGAGTTTTAGCGGGTCCGGCACCAGGACCGCGCGCTTCGCGGCGGTCTACGGCATCGTGGGCGTCGTGTTGATCCCGCTCAACTACTACATCATCGAGATCTTCGACAATCGCTCCATCCACCCGGACAACCTCGAACAGGGCAGCCTGGGCGCTGGCATGGGTCTGCCGTTTTTGATGGGTAATCTCGCGTTGTTCTTCGTCTTTGCGTATCTCGTGTTGCTTCGCTGGGAAGTAGAGAGCTTGCGCACCCGGGCCGCCTGGGACAAAGCCGAGGGCCTCGCAGCCGGGGAGGAATACTCTTGAGTTACTTGATCGCAGCCTATTTCGTCACAATTTTGCCGCTCGCGTACTACGCATACAGCCTGCTTCGAGAACGCAACTCCCTTTGTAAGGACCGAAAATCAAATAGCGGTTGACAGTGGGCAGGGTGGAAAGGTATAAGGTCATGGACGTCCAATTCCGGAGAACAACCGGAAGGAGACCCGAAGCTCGACTCGTCACTTCCAGTGACTCGATGACATAGATATCCCCCCAGGTTTTCTCTTTCTCCCAGGAGAACTGAGTTCCAAAGTTCAAGTTGCTCTCGACAGCGGCACCACCCGTGACACATTCGATGTCGAAGATTGTTGAAGATCACCGAACAACGTCGACATTCGTAAACAAGATCCGCTGTGTGAATGGCCGAGTGAATGAACGAGCGAATCTGAAGTTGGATGAGAGAATGAACACCGAACGGGGTAGCGCCGCGATCAAAGCGATCGCGTGACAAGATTCGGCACTCATGCCGAGATGGGGCAACCGAGGGTGATCAAGGTTGCACAGCCACCGGGGAGGATGTGAAACGGTCGTCAATAGTGCCGAGTTGGAGGGTCAAAATTACCGTCGCAGCGAAAGAATGTATGCGCAGCAAAATGGCAACTCTTCTCCGAACTCCGCACGCGTGCGAAGGGTTAAGTGATTTCGAGGCCGATTGGCACACAGTTTGCTCCCTATTTCATCCAACTGCCCGGGATGGACCATGGCGGAGTAAACTGAAACAGACCCGAGCACGGAGCACGTCGAGCGATTTGAACCAACAGAGCGAACAAAGCACCTTGCACCACCCAAACCCCCAGGGCCAGGAGAGGGCCAAAATAGGATGGCGAGTATGAAACGCGGTGTAGGTTATTGCGAGAACACCGACTGCGAAGACTACGCAAAGGGTGTCTTCCTTCTCAATCACGGTGATACGTTCTACTGCCCCCGTTGCCGTCAACTCGGCAAAGTCGAGAAAGAGCGCGGCTTCTATACGGGCAACTCCGACATCTTCAAAGAGGTTCGCGTCGAGTACAACTTCGATCCGATCAACGGCGTCTATCGCGAAATCGGTATCGTGCGAGACGAAAGTCTCTGGGGTCGCAACAACGTCTATACGCTGCAATCCCCCCTGATCAAAACCGAAAAACGCGCGCTCAAAGTTGCCGAGGCCATCCTGGCCAACCTGAATCGATATCGCGGCCTGCTGAACGGCGACGACATTCCGCGCACCACCGAAATCATTTTGTCCTTCGACGATTCCTTCGACGAGTTTTCGCGCAAGCTCGCGCAACTCAGCAAGGAGTGGGAGGCCAGCGGCCTGCGTGAGCAGCGACGGTAAAGGTCGGTAAAGACCGGTAGCGGCCAGCAGCCGCGCGACAGCTTGTAGTACCCAGGGACCACCATCAATTTTCCCAAGAAACTGTTGGAACGGCATCTGGAGTAGAAAAGCCCTCCTCGGGAACGGCCCCGACGAGGGCTTTTCTATGCTCGAGAACCGACTAGGCTCAAGGAACGGACTGACAGAAGAGGCTTAGCCACTTGCCCTTTGCATTTTCGGTTGCGCTCGCGGGTGGCGTCCATCTGCTGCTGGGAAGCCTGCTGACCCGACGCTTTCACCCGCGTCCGCTTTCCGCCCTGCCCTTTACGTCGATCTACTTCGCCCAGATGGTGCTGTGGTTTGCGGGCTATCTCGTCTTGCCCCTGAATGCCGGCTTGGATCGACTCGTCGGCGAATCGCTGTCCCTGACTGCGCTGATCTGGATCGCTGCGCTCGTCGCTCTGGCGGTCGCTACCGGACGAGGTGAGGGGAAACCATCTCCCGGACTGCGCCCGACCGGCATCGATCGTCAGGGGCTGGTGCTCACCCTCGGTGGCTGCGCAGCCATCTTGAAGGTCGCCCTCGTCTACTCTTCGTCGTCTCACCTGGGCGCGCTGGGTCTCGACACCCATCAACACATCTACTGGACCGCACAGATTCTCGACGCCAAGCATCTGCCACTCGTCGAGCGGGGCACCAGCATCCTGTCCCTCTATCCCAAGGCGTTTCACTTGCTGGCGGCCCAGTGGAGTGCGGCGGGCGTGGTCGGACCCCTCGGCCCCTGGATCAAGCTGATGCCGTTTCTTCAGACGTTTCTCCCGTGCATGGTATTTGCGGAGCTGATTTGCGCGCGGGCTGGTCGCGCCGGCCGCAATGGCGCAGAACCGGGGCGAAGTCCGATGCTCGCCGGGCTGCTGATCGGCACCCTGTTGATCTATAGCTTTGTCGCAAGTCGCATGATCTACCCGGCGCACGATCTCGGCGGCACACCGCGCTTCGCTTCGGGTGCGGCCCTGATGCTTCCCTATCTCTTGTTCGTGGCCGGCGAGGTGCTCGAGAGCGCAACACTGCGCCGGCTGTCATGGGTGGTGCTTCCCGCCACGGCGCTGCTGCTGCTCGCGATCAATGCAGTCCTCGTGGTCCAATTGGCGGTGTTCGTCGTTCCCTTGTTGCTCATCTCACGAGCCTTCTCTCGCGGGGCGACCCCCGCCACTCGAGCCACCCGTCCCAGCGCCAAGACCCTGGCCTGGACCTTGGTCATCACACTCGTGCTTCCGCTTGCCATCGCCCTGGGAGACCCGTGGATCGTGGCCCAGTGGAGCAGCCAGTTGGGTCGCGGGTTCCTCGATCTCGTCGCTGTCGTGACACCGGATCACGCGGCGTCGCTCGGGTTGCTCTCCACCGACGAACTCGTGGTAGAAAGATCGCGCCCGGTTCTCTATTCGCAGCCGGGGGAGTTGCTGGCCCTGTTCGGCTCTTCGCTCGCACCCGCAGCCCGCAGTTGGCTGGATACGGGCTGGCGCTTCCCCTTCTCTGACGACTTGTTCGGCGATCTTGGCCGTATCGGGGTGCGGGTCGTGATCGCAGTCAGCGTCGCCACGGCGATGATTTCGATGCGGGTCTCGCGGCGCGCTCGCGTCGACGCAGGCGACGGGCGGCAAGACCGCGGGGCCGCGGGGCTGTGGCTTGGTATCGCGCTCGGCGCGGCGTTCGGAGGCTTCGCACAAATCGCAGCCGTGCAGGTAAGCGACGGCCTCGCCGTGGGGCGCGGATACGAGTTCGTTCTGCTGCGCGAGTATCTCGAGATCGCGACCCGTCACGTGGGTCTGGTGGTGCTGGGGATGATCCTGCTTGCGAGCATCGGCTGGGCAAACGCCGCGATGGCGCGGCACAGCGCAGTCGAAGCCACCTTCGGCGCGGCTTGGATCACCCCGGTGCTGGCCGCCGCCGCCGTGATGCTTCCCTTCTTGCTCTACAGCCAGAGTGATTCCGTCGATCCGGCCAAGAGCTTCTGGGCGCCGGTTGTGTCCGACGATCTCGAAAATCTGCGCGCGATCGAATCTCACATCGGCGATATGGAGGGAGTCCTGGTGCCGTCCAACACCTGGAGAATCGAGGGAGAGAGTTGGATCATTCCTCAGGGCCCGACCGCGGGGGTGCTGCCGTTTACGACCAGGCGTGTCCTGTTCAACAGCCGACTCGGCGCCGGCATCAGTTTCAATTGGCGAGATCTAGCGGCCTTCTGTCGCGGGACCGATCACAACCGAGCGCAGTTTCTAATCAGCAACGATGTCCGCTGGTTTCTGTTGAAAGGCGAAGACTCCGGATCGAAGTCCGCGTACCGCAAGTTTCGCATGTGCAAGCTCGAGCTCTCGCAGCTGGGAGTGAGCCATCCTCCCGCACACCAGTACGGAGATCTATCGCTCTACCGGATCGACCC
>SMVB01241294.1_pt1 | contig 28913 bp, 25 predicted proteins | sample 2456461 | NCBI WGS metagenome assembly SMVB01 (sample SAMN11095934, study PRJNA526329) | marine sediment metagenome | biome: Marine sediment; feature: Surficial sediment; material: Deep marine sediment; isolation source: Hadal surficial sediment | place: Pacific Ocean | collected 2014-05 | depth... | reverse complement strand
TTTCCACTTGGCCGCGGTGCTGAGCACATCGTCGTCGCTGCCGGGTACGATATCGTTCATGTTGGGCGTTCTCCCTGGTCTTATCCTGTTCAACAGATAACGATACCGCCCGAATTATACAAGTCCCGGGGCTGGCGCCTTGACAGGGGCGCCCCGGCCGCGCCACAAAGACGGCGCCCCGCGCGCATCCCGGCGCGGGCCAATTAGGGGGGATGAATCCCACCGATCAAGGGGGAGGATCATGGCCGAAACCTTCAATCTCAGGATCAACGGCGCGGCGCGGCAGGTCGTTGGCGATCCCGACATGCCGCTTCTCTATGCGCTGCGCGGCCCGCTCGGCCTTCTGGGCGCCAAATACGGCTGCGGTTCGGAACAATGCGGCTCGTGCAGCGTTTTGCTCGACGGCGAACGCGCCTTTTCCTGCAAGATCACCCTGGCCCAGGCGGCCGCCAGCGACATTCTCACCATCGAAGGCATCGGCACCGAGGGCAACCTCCATCCCCTGCAATCCGCCTTCATGGAAGAACACGCCTTCCAGTGCGGTTATTGCACGCCGGGGCTGATCGTCACCGCCAAGGCGTTGCTGGACCAAAACCCCGACCCCGATGACGCCGCCATCGCCACGGCGCTACGGGACAATCTGTGCCGCTGCGGCAGCCATGGCCGGGTGATCGCCGCCGTCAAGCGGGCCGCCAAGGAATTGGCGCCATGAACGGGAATGGGAAAAAGCTGCCCGGCAGCCTTGCCAAGGACGCGCGGATCGCCAGCTGGGTGGCCATCGAGGCCGACGGCACTGTGACCGTCAGGACCGGCAAGGTGGAAATCGGCCAGGGCATCCGCACCGCCGTCGCCATGATCGCCGCCGAGGAACTGGACGTCGCAATGGCGCGCATCCGCGTGGTCAGCGGCATCACCGGCGAGGTGGTCGACGAGGGCGTCACCTCGGGCTCGGGCTCCATGGAACAAACCGGGCGCGCCCTGCGCCAGGTGACGGCGGAGGCGCGGGCCGCGCTGATGGCAAAGGCGGCGGCCCATCTCGGCGTCGATGCCGCGACCCTGGAGGTCGAGGACGGCACCGTGCGCTCTCCCGCCACCAACAGCCAGGTGACCTATTGGGAGTTGCAGGGCGGCCAAGCCTTCGTCGGCGAGGCGACCGGCGCCGTCGCCCCTAAGGATCCCGCCAGCTACACCTTGGTGGGCAAGCGCATGGTGGAAATCGACGCCGTCGCCAAGGTCACCGGCGGCGCCGCCTTCATCCACGATCTCGCCATGGACGGGCTTGTCCACGGGCGCGTGGTCCGCCCGCCGTCCCAGGGAGCTAAGCTGCTCTCGGTCGACGCCGCCGCCGCGCGGCGCCTCGAGGGCGTGATCGAAGTGGTCGAGAGCGGCAGCTTTCTGGGAATCGTCGCCACCGACGAGTGGCAGGCGATCAAGGCGCGCGACGCGCTGGCCTTAAGCGCCCAATGGGAAGAGAGCGCCCGACTGCCCGACGAGGATAATATCTCGGCCTGGTTGATCGACAACGAATCCGCCGCCCATCCGGTCATCGACGGCACCCCCCAAGACGCCCCGGTGTCCGCCATAGCTGTACCCGAGGGCGCCGCCAAGACGCTGGAGGCGAGCTATACCCGCCCCTATCACATGCATGCCTCGCTCGGCCCCTCGGCCGCCGTGGCCCTGTTCGCCGACGGCCGCCTCACTGTCCATAGTCCGAGCCAGGGACCCTATCCGCTGGCCCGGGCGCTGGCCGGCTCGCTGGGGTTGGAGAACGACGCCATCACCATCATCCACGTCCAGGGGGCGGGATGCTATGGCCATAACGGGGCCGACGACGTGTCCCTGGACGCCGCCCTTCTGGCCCAGGCGGTGCCCGGCCGGCCGGTCCGTCTGCAATGGACGCGCGCCGACGAACACCTTTGGGAACCCTACGGCCCGGCCATGGTGGTGATGACCAACGCCAGCCTGGATAACGACGGCAAGATCATCGATTGGAACCTCGATCTGTGGTCCACCACCCACCAGGGCCGCCCGCGCCCGACCACCGCGACCCATTCCAGCCTGCTCGCCGACTGGTACCGCGAACCGGTCCGGGCGCGGCCCGTGGCCAAGCCCAATTTTTCCAATGAATCAGGGGCGCATCGCAATGCCTGGTCAACCTACGACCTGCCCCGCCAGCGGGTGGTGAGCCATTTCGTCGCCAAGACGCCGCTGCGCACCAGTTCCTTCCGGGGGCTCGGCAATTACGCCAATATCTTCGCCATCGAATCCTTCATGGACGAATTGGCGCAAGCCGCGGGCATCGATCCGCTGGAATTCCGCTTGGCCCACCTTGGAGATGAACGCGGACGCGCGGTGCTCAACGCCGCCGCCGAGGCCATCGGCTGGCCGCCCGGCGGGCCTGGGTCGGGCACCGGCAAGGGCATCGCCTTCAACCGCTACAAGAACGCCAAGGCTTACGCCGCCGTCGCCATGGAGGTGGAGGTCAATGAGGAAAACGGCGAAATAATAGTCAAGCGCGCCGTGGTCGCCGGCGATGCCGGCCAGGTGGTGAGCGCCGATGGGCTCGCCTGCCAGCTCGAGGGCGGCGTCATCCAGGCCATCAGCTGGACCCTGAAGGAACGCGTGCGCTTCGGCCCCCAGAGGGTGACCAGCGCCGATTGGGAAAGCTATCCCATCCTCACCTTCACGGAAGCGCCGATGGTCGAGTGCATCCTCTTGAACCAGCCCGGCCTACCCTATCTCGGCGCCGGCGAGGGCAGCCAGGGGCCGGGCGGGGCGGCGCTCGCCAACGCGGTGTTCAATGCCACCGGCGTGCGCCTGCGCGAGATTCCGTTCACGCCCGAGCGCGTCAAGCGCATGATGGTGGCGGCGGGACGGGGGCCCTAAAGGGCGGCGTAGTCCATGGGCCGGGTGTGGTCGAGGACCTGATCCGCCCGGGGCATGTCGTATTTGAGGCCCGAGCCGCAATTGAACAGGACCACCCGTTCGTCCTTGGAAATCCGACCCGAAGCCAGTTCCTGTTTGAGCGCGGCATAGGTCGCCGCCCCCTCGGGACACAGCAGCAATCCTTCGCGGACCGCCATTTCGGCCCGCGCCGCCTCGATCATCGAATCGTCCACGGCGACGGCGAAGCCGCCGGATTCGGCGATGGCCTCGAGGATCAGGAAATCACCGATGGCGCCCGGCACCCGGATGCCGGCGGCGATGGTGAAGGCGCCCTCCCACGGCTCGGCATGTTTGGCGCCCGCATCATAGGCCTTGACGATGGGGGCGCAGCCCGCCGCCTGCACCGCCACCATGCGCGGCCGCTTGGGACCGATCCAGCCCAAGGTGCCGAGCTCCCAGAACGCCTTCCACATGCCGATCAGCCCGGTGCCGCCGCCGGTGGGGTAGAGGATCACGTCGGGCACGTCCCAGCCCAATTGTTCCGCCAATTCCAGGCCCATGGTCTTCTTGCCTTCGATGCGGTAGGGCTCCTTCAGGGTATTGGCCTCGAACCAGCCCGCGGCTTTGCTGCCGTCGGCGACGATCTTGCCGCAATCGTTGATCAGCCCGTCGACCCGGTAGACCCGGGCGCCTTGCAGGGCGATCTCGCGCACGTTGATCTCCGGCGTGTCGGCGGGACAGAAGACGACGCTTTCGATCCCGGCGCGCGAACAATAGGCGGCCAGGGCCGCGCCGGCATTGCCGTTGGTGGCCATGGCCATCTTTTGGATGCCGAGCTCCTTGGCCATGGAGACCGCCACCACCAGGCCGCGCGCCTTGAACGAGCCGGTCGGCAGGCGGCCTTCGTCCTTGACCAGCACCTCGCCGGCAGCGATATCGCGGGCAATGGCCGGGCAGGGGATCAGCGGCGTCATGGTCTCGCCCAGGCTGACGATGTTTTCAACCCGGCGCACCGGCAGAAGCTCGCGGTAGCGCCAGAGATCGGGCCCGCGGGCGGCCAGGTCGTCCCGCGCCACGGCCTGGCCGACGCCCTGGAGGTCGTAGCGGACCAGCAGCGGCTTGCCGGCCTCGGACAGGTTGTAAATCCGGTCCGGCGGCAATGAAGCCCCGGTGGCGGCGCATTGGAGGGACGTCACGAATGTCGGGCGTTCGGTGGTGAGATTATCTTCCATGGACTCACTCGGGCTGAATTAGAGGTTCCCCGCCATCACGCCGGTTTGCCGGAAACGGTCCCGCCCGGTTGCACTGGTGAGAGCGGCGATCAACGCCCGTGCCGCCGCCGGGTCGGCCGCCTCGGGCGTGCACGCGGCCAGGTAGGTGGTGACCTTGCCGATAACCACGGGCAGCGGACCGATGACGGTGATGCCCAAGGGCTCATGGAGCCGGAGCCCGGTAGATTGGCCGAAGCCCAGCGCCGTGTCGCCTTCGGTGGCGGCCAGGAACCCCATGGCCTGGGCCCCGTCTTCGAAGCGGTGGACGCGGGCGGCGATGGCGTCGGCCACCCCCAGGCCGGCGATCATCTCGGCGATGAAATCGCCCGACGAGGCCTTGTTGAAGACCACCGCCTCGGCCGCGAGAAGCGCTTTGGCCACGGCCTGGGCGGTGGAGATGTCGGGCGCCGGCGCGCCGGCCTTGATGGCGATGCCCGCCTCCACCCCGCCAATGGCGGCGCGCGATGCGCCCAGGATGCGCCCCTCGCCGGCGAGCCGGTCCATCAGGATTTCGGGGCCGATGACGATGTCGGCAACGTCGTCGCCGGCGCCAAGCCTTGCGCCGATTTGCGGGCCGGTGGCGAAAACCACGGTGACCCCGCCGGCCCGTTCAGCGCCGAAACTTTCCGCCAATGCGGTCAGCCCCTGCCTGACGGCGGCGGCGCTGAGTACCCTGATGCCGGCCATGGTGTGCTCCTCTGCCCTGGGCTCCCCCTGGGCTCGCCCTGGGACGGTCCCGCCGTTCGGGGCGCGTGGGGGGTCAGCATAAATCCCGCGAAGCGCCCCGTCAGCGGAGCAGTTCCGCCTTCTCGATGACCACCGCCCGGCGCGGCACGTTGGACATGCGCCCGGCGCGGCCGGTGGGCGTATCCTCGATGCGGCGCACCACGTCCATGCCCTTCACCACGCGGCCGAAGACGGTGTAGCCCCACCCCCGCGCGTCCTTGGTGCGGTGGTCGAGATTGGCGTTGTCCACGGTGTTGATGAAGAACTGGCCGGTGGCCGAATGGGGCCGCGACGTGCGCGCCATGGCGATGGTGCCGGTAAGGTTGCGGAGGCCGTTATCGGCTTCGTTGCGAATCGGCGCACGGTTGGGCGTGCGTTTCATGTCGGGCGTGAATCCGCCGCCCTGGATCATGAACCCGCGGATGACGCGATGGAAAATGGTGCCGTTGTAATCGCCGCGTTCGACGTAGCCGACGAAATTGCGCACCGTGGCTGGGGCCCGTTTTTGATCGAGTTCGATTTCGATCACCCCCAGAGTCGTCGTCAGGCGCACCCTCGGGCCCTCGGCGGCGACGGCGGCAGCGGCAAATCCCGCCAGGGAAACAAGGACTGCGAAATGAAAGGCTCGGGCTTTAATCATTGGGGACTCCCTTGGGAAAGCGGCCGGTCAGGCGATGGGGTTTTCGAGAACGCCCAAGCGGTCGATCTCTATTCTAACCACGTCGCCGGGTTGCAGGTATTTGGGCGGCTTGAAACCGATGCCGACACCTTGGGGCGTGCCGGTGGAAATGATGTCGCCGGGCTCCAGGGTCATGCCCCGGGACAGGGTCTCGATCAAGGTCGGGATATCGAAGATCAACTGGCCGATCAACGCATCCTGGCGCAATGCGCCATTGACCTTGGTGGTGAGGCGAAGCGCGCTCACGTCACCCACTTCGTCGGCGGTGACGATGGCCGGACCCATGGGGCAGAAGCCGTCGAGGGACTTGCCGAGGAACCACTGGACGTGGCGGCGCTGGATTTCCCGCGCCGTGACGTCGTTGATGATGGTGTAGCCGAACACGTGACGGGGGGCGTCCTGGGCCGCGATGCCGCGCCCGCCGGGACCGATGACGACCGCGAGCTCGCCTTCGTAATCGGTGCTATGGGTGGCATCGAGGCCGCTGGGGATGGCGACGCCGGGGCCGATGACGCTGGAGGCCGGCTTGGTGAAGATGATGGGAAGGTCGGGCGCCTCGGTGCTGGCCGACGACTTGTCGAAGCCTGAGCCCTGAAATTCCTTGGCGTGGGCGTAATAGTTCTTGCCGACGCAAAGTATGTTCCTGGCGGGCCGCGGGATGGGGGCATGGAGATCAACCTCGTCCGCCGCCAGCCAGTCACCGTCGGCGGCGCCCGCGACCCTGGCCCGGACGCGGGAGAGCGCTTCGGCCCCGCCCTTGATCAGGCCGGTCATGTCCGGCGCGATGGCCGAGAGATCGAGCACCCGGCCGGCGCCGTCGGCGGCGCCCACAATGGGCCCATGGGCATCCTTGCCGGTGGATTTCCGGGTGCTGAAGGTCACCAGCCGCACGGCGCTACTCCGGGGCCGCCACCGGCGTCCTCAAATCGCCGACGCCGTCGATATGCCCTTCCATGAGGTCGCCCGCGACCACCGCGCCGACCCCTGCGGGGGTGCCGGTGTAGATCAGGTCGCCGGGCTGCAATTCCACCAGTTCCGACAAGTGGACGATGGTCTCAGACACGTTCCAGATCAGGTGGCTGATATCGCTTTCCTGGCGCGTCTCGCCATTGACCTTGACCCAGATGCCGCCGTGATCGGGATGGCCAATCGCGGCGGCCGGCTGGATCGCCGAACAGGGGGCCGACTGATCGAAGGACTTGCCCATCTCCCAGGGCCGGCCGGTTTCCTTGGCGGCGTTCTGCAGGTCGCGCCGGGTCATGTCGAGACCGACGGCGTATCCGAACACATGGTCGAGCGCCTGGGCGGCGGCAATCTTGAACCCCGCCTTGCCGATGGCCACCACCAGTTCGATTTCGTGGTGCAGGTTTGCGGTGCCCGGAGGATAGGCGATGGCGTCGCCGTCCTGGACGATGGCATCGGTGGGCTTCTGAAAGAAGAAGGGCGGCTCGCGGTCGGGATCCGATCCCATCTCGCGCGCGTGGGCGGCGTAGTTTCGCCCGACGCACCAGATGCGCCGGACGGGATAGGTTTCATCGCCTCCGGCGACGGGAAGGGTGATGGCCGGCGGCGTGGCAACGGCATGGGTCATGGGGGTGTCCTTGTCTCCCGGTCATGGTCGGGGGGCCGCCGGCGGGGTGCCCCGCGCCGAAAACCGGCCCCGGTCGGGGCTTGATATACGGTCAATGGCGGACCCTTACAAGCGGCGGCGGCGGCGGCCCGGTTCACGACGCCGCTTGGCCGCCGCCGCGCCGCGTCTTGAGCGCCGCGTAAACGGTGGTATTGACCGGCGTCGGGACCCCGGATTCCAGTCCCATTTGCGCCACCGCGCCACACAGCCAGTCCAATTCCAGGGGCTTGCCCGCCGCCAGGTCGTGAGACATGGACGAGGTCATGGTTTGAGGGAGGGAATCGGCGAAGGCCAGGCGCTGATCGGCGTAATCTTCGGCGAAGTCGATCCCCCGCGCCCGGCCCACCGCCGCCGCCTCGTCCATGGCGGCGCGCAGGAAGCCGCGCATATGGGGATCTTCGCGGATCACGCCGATGGGTTCTCCGGTCAATGCCGTGGTCGCCGCCAAGCCCACCAGGAAGACGAATTTTTCCCACCTGGCGCGGGCGATGTCGCCGACGCTTTCGCATTCCACTCCGGCCCGGATCAGGGCGGCGGCGATGCGGTCGGTGCGCGGGCTGAGCCCGCCGGCGAGTTCGCCGACCTGGATGCGCTGATTGGTTCCGGTGTGTTCGATGACGCCCGGCGCCGACATCCTGGCGGCGATATAAGCGACGCCGCCGGCCACCTGTCCGGCGCCGAAGGCGGCGACCAGCCATTGATCGGCGGCGAGCCCGTTCTGCAACGAGATCACCACCGTGTCGGGGCCGACCGCCGCGCGGCAGGCCTCGATGGCCGAAGGCGTATCGCCGAGCTTGACGGCGATGAACACCAGATCCATGGGATCGAGGCCGTCGGTGTTGGCGCATGCCCGGACCGGATCGATGAGGGCCCCGCCCAGGGGGCTTTCCAGCTTGAGGCCGCGGGCCTGCATGGCGGCGAGATGGGGGCCGCGGGCGATGAAGGTCACGTCTTCGCCCGCCGCCGCCAAACGGCCGCCGAAATAGCCGCCGACGCCGCCGGCGCCCACCATCAGGATCTTCATGATCGTCCGCCCTCCCCGGTTAGCCGGCCGCCCGGACCCCTACCATAGTTTCCACCGCCCCCCAGGTCCAACGGAGAGGCGGCGCGAACCTGGCGCGCATCGCGGCCAAACTGATTATATTTACCTGCAATGTGCACCTAGACGGCCCTTGACCGCCGCTTGCCGCCTGATGCATCATCGCCCGGCGGTAGGCTGATAATAATAAGGATTTCAGCACACTAAATAGGGAACCAGGGAGAACATAAGAAACCGCCGGGCGGGCCACCGGTCCATGACCCTTCTCAGGCAATTTGTTTGGGGCCAAACCATCGCCAAATGGGCCCGGGCCAAACCCGGCAACAAGCGGTCCTGATAAAAGATCTGTCGCGAACCATGGCGCGCACCGCGCTCGATAACTGGGAGAAAATCATGTTTGACGATTATTTTGACGAATTAGATCGCCGCCGTTTTCTGGCGGGCTCGGCGGCGGTCGCGGGTGCCGGCCTTCTCACCGGCTTGCCCAGTGCGGAAGCGCTCGCCAATAAATTTCCGTCCCGCAACATAAAGGTCTACGTGCCGACCCGCGAAGGCGGCGGCGCCGACCGCAACCTCCGTGCTTTTTCCAGCATCTGGAAAAAATACCTCAAGGTCAACTTCGAGGTGTCCTTCTATCCCGGCGCCGCCGGCCGGGTCGGTTACGAGAAGTACATGGGCCTGGCCAAGGAAGACGGCCATGACCTTTTGTTCGGCAACATGGGCCCCGAGGTGTTGAACTGGGTGGTCAAGAAGCCCACCTTCAACGTCGCCGACCTGGTCTATTTCGCCCAGATGGACCGGGACCCCGGAATCATCTTCGTCGGCCGCAAGAGCAAGTTCACGCACATCGACCAAATCGTCGCCGAAGGTAAGAAGCGGACCATCCAAGTCGGCGTCAGCCGGCTCGCCCATCCCGCCACCCTCGGGGTGCTGGCCCTGGGCCGCCATACCGGGGCCAAGTTCAACGTGATCCCGCTTTCCGGCGGCAAGAACACCCGCGCCGGCGTCGCCACGGGCGAAATGGATTGCGGCGCCCTGCCGTCGGGTGGCATCGCGCGTCGCGGCAAGAATTTCCGGATTCTCGCGATTTTCGACAACACCAACCCGATCCCGGACAAAATCAAGGACGCGGTCCTGGTCAACAAACATTTCGGCATGAACCTGCCACCGTTGATCGCCGGCGCCCGGGCGTTCGGTATCAAGAAATCGGTCATCGAAAAACAAGCCCATCACTTCAAGATCCTCAAAGACACCGCCAACATGGTGTTCAACGATCCCGAATACCGCGAGGTGTTGAAGAAGACCAAGGTCCCCATGGCGCTGTTCACCAAGAGCTCGTCACCTGAAGAAATTGCCAAGTATGTCAAGGACATCACGGCAATCGGCGAGCAGTATCGCGACCTGTTGACCGGCAAGTCCTAAGGCCAAGCCTGGGCGTTATTGACGCGGCAATCGGGCGGCATGTCCGCATTTGGACATGCCGCCCATTTCCATGGGGATTGGGCATCCACCATCTATTCCATATTCGGGATTTCGCACCACGGGCCACGGCACGGTCGAACCGTCCCGGGGAAAACCGCCCCAATTCGCACCGCGGCGTCAAGCATCGAAAGTAAAGTCCAATGACCGAAAACAACGAAAATACGGATAAAGCCGATAAAAATTCCCTCGGCGGGGACCTGATCCTCCCCATCGCGGCTTTCATTTTCACCCTCTATTATTTCTACACCATCATCGACGTGCCCCGGATCGCACAGATCAGCGCCTTCTTCGTCGGCATCATCCTGATCTTTTTGATTGGCCTTTTGGCGATCAGGATCGGCAGGGAAGTGAAGGCGGGGACCGCCGATCTTCGCCTCGGCGGGATAATAGAACCTAGATCCTTCATCCCCAAGCGGCTGGCGCTGTTGGCCCTGACCCTGGGGTTCATTATTTTCGTCCAATGGCTGGGGTTCACGCTCACCGTTTTCACCTTTCTGAGCCTGGCGATGCTGCTGCTGGGAAATGGGCGAAACAAGGGTTTCGTCTTCGCCATCGCCGGCATCCTCTCCTTCGGTGGTTACCTGCTGTTCATCGTTGCCTTCAAGACAAGGTTCCCGGCGGGACCGTTCGAGCAATTGATGGAGAGGCTGTTCTAAGATGGAATTCGACCCGGCCCTCTTCATCGACCTGTTCGCCCGCACATTCACATTTTGGTGGGTCATCCTGCCGGCCATTTTCCTGGGGTTGATCGTCGGCGCGATCCCCGGGTTCAGCGCCGCCAACACCATCATCATCCTGCTGCCCATGACCCTGGCCATGGACCCGGAAGTCGGGCTCATCTTCATGGTAGCGCTTTATGCCTCCTCGCGCATGGGCGCGGGCATCCCGGCGATCCTGGTCAATATCCCGGGCACCGCGGGCGCCGCGGCGACGCCCTTGGACGGCTATCCCATGACCAAGCAGGGCCGCGGCCAGCAGGCCTTGGCGATTTCCTTCGTGTCATCGGTGTTCGGCGGCTTGTTGGCGACGATAATCACGCTGCTGGCCATGCCCTGGTTGTCCCAGGTGGCGTTCTACCTCCACTCGGTGGAGATGATCGTCATCATGCTGTTCGGCATCTCGCTGATCGCCACCATCGCCGCGCGCGACACCCTGAAGGGCCTGATCGCCGGGTTCTTCGGCCTGATGATCGGTTACATCGGCGCCGACGTGGTTTACGAAACGCCGCGCGGGACCTTCGGGTTCCTTGAACTTTACGACAAGGTGCCGCTCATTCCGGCGCTGGTCGGCCTGTTCGCCGTATCGGAAGCCTTTTTCGTCATCGAAGGGGAATCCATCCTGTCCAAGCGCGGCAAGGAAGCGATGCAGAAGGCAGGCTGGGCGGCTACCATTGAAGGGGTCAAGATCGCCCTGTCGAAATGGTGGCACATCATCTGGACCTCGATGATCGGCCTGGTGATCGGCGTGGTGCCGGGCGCCGGCGCCGCCATCGCCGCCTTCGTCGCCTATCAGCAGTCGCGGGCCTTTTCCAAGACACCGGAATTGTACGGCACCGGGCACGTGGAAGGGCTGATAGCGCCGGAATCGGCCAATAACGGCGTGACCTCGGGCACCTTGGTGCCGCTCCTGGTGATCGGCATTCCCGGCGGCGCGACCGCCGCCATCATGCTGGTGGTCCTGCAATACCATGGCGTCACCATGGGGCCGGACCTGTTCATGGAAAGCCCGGAACTCGCCTATGGGCCGTTCGCGGCCATGGCGGTGACCTACTTCATCATGATCTTCACCATCTTGCCGCTGGCACGCTACATGTCGCGGATCACCGTGGTGTCCACCATCTATATGTCGCCCATCATCATATCATTCACCCTGGTGGGCGCTTTCGTGCCGCGCCAATACATGTTCGACATGTATCTGGCGCTGGTCTTCGGGGTGATCGGCTACGTCGCCCGCAAGACCGGCTACCATACCGCCGCCATCCTGATCGGCGTGATCCTGGGACCGTTGCTGGAAACCTATTTCCTGCGGGCGTTGAAGATGTCCGAAGGCGATATCATGGTGATCTTTTCCAAGGACCTGGCCAACGTGTTGTGGGTCGGTCTGGTGATCTCCCTGTGTATCCCCTACGCCATGCAGCGCTGGCGCGCCTGGAAGGCGGCGGCCTGATCCGCCCATTGGACGATGGGGAGCCGGCACCGGACCATGACACCTTCGCCGCCGGATTCTGGCCCCAAGGGGAGCGATAGCGCGCCGCTTTGCGCGCCGCCCGACCCCAACCCGCGCCCGCCCAACCGCGCCCTGCCCGCCAATTCATGCGACTGTCATGCCCACATTTGCGGACCGGCGGCGCAGTTCGAATATGCGCCCAAACGCATCTACACGCCGCCCGATGCCTTGCTTCCCGACTACCTGGCCCTGCTGGAGACCCTTGGCATCGCGCGGACCGTCTTAGTGCAGCCCAGCGTCTACGGCGCCGACAACACCGTCCTGCTGGCCGCCCTCGGCCAGTTTGGCGATAAAGCCCGCGGGGTGGCGGTGGTCGACGATGGGGTTGGGGAGGCGGAACTGGAGCGCCTTCATGCCGCGGGCGTCCGCGGAATTAGGCTCAACCTAGTCGATGTCAAGGACCCGTCGGGCACCCTGCCGCTGGACCACGCCCGGGCGCTGGCCGACCGCATCCGGCCGCTGGGCTGGCACATGGAACTGCTGATCCATGTGGACGGCGTGCCGGACCTGGATGCCCGTCTCAAAGATTTCCCGGTGGATTTGGTCTTCGGGCATCTCGGCTATGTTCGCCCGGGCCAGTCGCCGGAAATTCCGGGCTTCCAGGCGCTGCTGCGCCTGATGGCGGGCGGCCGGGCCTGGGTCAAACTGACCGGGCCTTACCGCATTTCGGCCATGGGCATGCCCTATGGCGACACCGATCCCTTCGCCCGCGCCCTGTTCGAGGCGGCGCCCGAGCGCTTGGTCTGGGGTTCGGACTGGCCCCATGTGATGGTCCGCGGCGCAATGCCCAACGACGGCGATCTCTGTGATCTTCTTATGAATTGGGCGGGCGACGACGGGATGCTCCGCCAGGTGCTAGTCGACAATCCCGCCCACCTCTACGGCTTCGCCGGGAACTGACCACAGGGCCTTTAGGCTTTCATTCGACGCCGGAGGCAACCAGGATTTTCCGCGCCTGGTCGCTGGCCAGGAACCGGACATAGGCGGTGGCGGCAGCCGCGTCCCGGGCGCCCGCCAGCGGCGCCGCGGCATAGGAGGTGATGTTTTCCAACTCCTTCGGCAAAGCGCCCACCAAGGCGATCCTGCCCTCGGGCTCGAGCCGGCGAATCTCGGTCAACTGGCCAAAGCCGAATTCCCTGTCCATGGTGCCATTGGCGAGATGATCGAGCACGTCGCCGCCGGTGGCCAGGCAGACGATCTTGTCGGCGACCCGATCGGCGATGCCGAGGCCTTGGAGCATTCGCGCGATATAAAGCCCCGAGGACGCTTCGTTGCGGACGATGGATTGGGCCGCCAGCAGGGCGCGGGTCAGGGACTTAGCACTTGAGATGTCGGGCATCTGGGCACCGACGCGGACCACCACGCCCGTCTTGATCGAGCCGATCACCGTGTGGACGCCGGCGATGGTCCGCCCCTCGGCCTCGAACCCCGCCACCGCCGGGGCGCTCGCCACCACCACGTCGGCATCGGCCGCGCCCCTGTCGACCGCCGCCTTGATGGTCGGCGCGGTGGCGAAGGTGATTTTGAGCCGGTGTCCGGTCTTCCCTTGGAAGGCTTCGGCGGTCAGCGCCACGCCGCCCTTGGGCGCGCCGGCGCTCAACACCTTGATCAGGCCCATGGAATTCTCTCCCCCTATCCGCCGTCGCCGCGCCGCCCATAGCGCGGCGTCCAACAATACGGGATCGGCCGCGCCCCTGTCGAATTCTTGCTCCTCCCATGAGACCAACGCCGAATTCCGCAAGCTGAATTCGATAAATTGACTGGACCGCCGCCGTCGAGTAGCACTTCTCCATGGTGCAAACGGGTCCATGGTGCAAGCGGGTGGACCAGAAAGAACGGGAGAGCACAATATGACCGAACCCACCGATTCTGATTTCCTGGCCCCGGACGTCGATCCCAACAAGGCGCTGTTGGGCGTGCGCGAGATCCGGGCGACCAACGCCGCCGAGGCCAAGACGGTGTCCAGGGTGCGCGATTTCGAAGTCGTCACCGACGAAAAAACCGGCAGCAATAGCGGGCCATCGCCGTTGGAAACCGTGCTTTGCGCGCTCACCGGCTGCGAAGGGGTGATCATCAACCGCTGCGCCAAGGCGATGAATTTCAAGTACTCGGGTGTCGATTTCGAATGCGATGGCTGGGTGGATGCGCGCGGATCGCGCGGCGTCAGGGGCGTGCGTCCCCATTTCCAGAAGGTGGTGTTCAAGGTTTTACTGCGCACCGAGGAGCCCGACGCGCGCATGGAAAAGCTGCGCAAGAACGTGGAAATGCGCTGCCCGGTGATGAACCTGCTGGCCGACGCGGGGGTCGAGTTGGACGTGACCTGGGAACGGGTGGCCCCCTGAACCGGGCACTCGGCTAAGGCCCTCTCAAGGCACCAAGGTCCCCATGAACCCGCGGCCGGTCACCATCTTCACCCTCGGCGGCACCATCGCCATGGCGCCGCCCATGGACGGCGGCGCGGGCGCCATGGCGCCGGGGACGGGCGGCGGCGTGGTCCCGGCCATGGACGCCGACGCGCTTTGCGCCGCCGTTCCCGAACTTTCCCGGGTGGCGGCCATCAGCACGGTGAATTTCCGGGAACTGCCCGGCGCCCATCTCGGGCTCGACGACCTGGTGGAGCTCGCCCGGGCCATCGAAGCGGCGCGGGACGGCGGCGCCGCCGGCGCCGTCGTCACCCAGGGCACCGACACCATGGAGGAAACCGCTTTCGTGCTCGACACGGTGGGCGACCCCGAATTTCCCGTCGCCGTCACCGGCGCCCTGCGCCATCCCGGCCAGCCCGGCGCCGATGGTCCCGCCAACCTATTGGCCGCCACCGCGTTCGCGGCTTGCGGGGAGGCCGTGGGGATCGGCACCGTGGTGGTGATGAACGACGAAATTCACGCGGCCGCCCTGGTGCAAAAGACCCACGCCACCCGGCCCAGCGCCTTTTCCTCGCCGGGCGCCGGGCCCATCGGTTTCATCACCGAAGGCAGGCCACGGATACTATCTTCGCCCCGCGCCCGGGCCCACCTCGCCCTGGCCGCGCTCGGCGGCGGCGGCGGGCCGGTGGCGCTGATCACCATCGGCCTGGGCGACGACGGAAGCCTCGCCCGGCTGGCCGGCCAAGGCGGTTATGACGGGTTGGTGGTCGACGCCATGGGCGCCGGTCACGTGCCCGAGGCGGTGGCCGACGCTCTCGCCAAGGTCGCCCAACGCCTGCCGGTGGTGCTGGCCTCGCGCACCGGCGCCGGCGCCGTCCTCGCCGCGACCTACGGCTTCAAGGGTTCGGAATCGGATCTCACGGCCCGCGGCCTGATCCGGGCGGGCTGGCTTCCCGGGATCAAGGCACGGCTTCTGCTCATGCTGTGCCTGCGCGCCGGCCACGGCCGCCCGGCCATCCGCCGCGCCTTTGCCGATTGCGCGGGGGGCTGAGGAAAAGACCCTTTCGGCTTCCCTTCGGAGATAGGACAGGGCCGCGTTTGGCGGTATACCACCAAGGCCGAATTGGTGGTATACCAACAATCAGGTAACGCGTATCCAAGGCAGAAACGGTCATCGCCCTCTCGCACGCCCTGCAATAAAGTCGATGTTCACCAGGGCACATTTGTTTGCTTGCGGAGTGACCACGAACCAGTCAGGGAGCAAAACATGAAACCTTTCATCAAACTCAGCACAATTACGCTTGGCGCGATCATCGCGTTCGGGGCCGGCACCATCGCCGGCTCGCCCGACGCCCGGGCCGAATGGAAGCCCAAAAAACCAGTCGAGTTCATCGTCATGGCCGGCAAGGGCGGCGGCGCCGACAAGGCGGTGCGGTTCATGCAGAGCATCATCGCCAAGAATAAATTGTCATCGAAGCCGTTCACGCCGATCAACAAGCCGGGCGGCTCGGGCGCCGAAGCGCTGATCTACGTCAAGAGCGCCCGGGACCCCAACCACACCATCATGTTCACCTTGAACAGCTTCTACACCACGCCGCTTCGCCAGCCGAAGATCAAGGTCGATATCTCGAAGTTCACGCCGATCGGGCGGATGGCCGAAGACACCTTCTTGTTGTGGGTGCACAAGGATTCCGGCATCACCAACGTCAAGCAGTTCGTCAAGGCAGCCAAGGCCAAGGGCAGTGCCTGGATCATGGCCGGCACCGGCAAGAACTCCGAAGACAATCTCCTGACCGACTTCCTCAACAAGGCCTACGGCCTCAAGATGAAGTACGTGCCCTACAAGGGCGGCGGGCGGGTGGCCAAGGAACTGGCCGGCAAGAACGCCGACTCCACGGTCAACAACCCGTCCGAGCAGCTGGGCTTCTACCAGGCCGGCAAGACCGTGCCCATCGCGGCGTTCACGCCGGCGCGGCTGCCCCTGTTCGCCAATGCGCCTACCTTCAAGGAGTTGGGCAAGGACTTCGTCTACTTCATGCAGCGCACGGTGGTTGGCGCGCCCGGCATGAGCAAGGAGGCTGCGACCTATTACCGCCAGTTGTTCGCCAAGATCTACGCCTCCGACGGGTGGCAGGGTTACATGACCAAAAAAAGCCTGCAAGGCGGTTTCATCACCGGCGATATCCTGATGCGTTATTGGCTCAAGGAAAAGGCCATCCACAAGGTCATGCTGCAAAAGATGGGCGCCCTCAAGTAGCCCGGAGTATCAACCAAGAAGACATTTTAGGTTTAGGGGGAAGGTCGCCGACATGCGCATGGCAGAGCTCGTCATGGGCGTCGTTATGGGGATCTTCTCTCTTTACCTGATGTGGAAAAGCGCCGAGTTGCCGATCGGCTGGATTCCAGGTGAAGGGCCCGGCGGCGGCGCATGGCCGTTCTGGCTGGCGCTGGGAATGTTGCTTTGTTGCATCACCATCGTGATCCGCTGGGCGAAACGCCTGACGCCGCAATCCCGTTCCAAGGAAGTTTACATGGACGCCCGCGCGTTCAGGCTGTTCCTGCTCAACGCCGGCGCCCTCGCCGCGATGATCGGCTTGTTCCATATCGTCGGCGCCTATGGCGCCATCCCGCTTTTCCTGATCTTCTACCTGCGCTACATGGGCCGCCATTCCTGGCGGTTGACGGGAACTTTCGCGGCGGTGACGCCGGTCCTCATGTTCCTGTTTTTCGAGATCGCGCTGCAGAAGACCCTGCCCAAGGGGTTCACCGATCCGTGGTTCGAACCCATCTTCGCTTTTTTCTATTAATCCCCCGACCACCCTGAAAGCCCCTCTGTAACAACTTGAGCTTAAGTCCACGGCGCCGATGGATACCCTGTCTCTCCTCCTCAATGGCTTTGCCATAGCCTTTGAACCGCTCAACCTGGCGCTGATCATTGTCGGCTGCACCATCGGCCTGTTTATCGGCGCCATGCCCGGCCTGGGCTCGGTCAACGGCGTCGCCATCCTATTACCCATGACCTTCCTGGTGCCGCCGACCAGCGCCATCATCTTTCTCGGCGCGATCTATTACGGCGCCATGTACGGGGGCGCCATCTCCTCGATCATGCTCGGCATTCCCGGCGCCTCCACGGCGGTGGCGACGACCTTCGACGGCCGGCCCATGGCGCTCAAGGGCCAGGCCGACAAGGCGCTGATCGCCGCCGCCACGGCGTCCTTCGTCGGCGGCAGCATCGGCGTCGTGCTGTTTACGCTGTTCGCGCCGCCGCTGGCCGATCTCGCCCTGGCCTTCGGCGCGCCGGAGATATTCGCCTTGATGCTGATGGCGTTCGCCACCTTCATCGGGCTTGGCAGCGACGACATCCCCAAGACCATTTTCTCGATCTTCATCGGCCTGGTGTTCGGCGCCGTGGGACTGGATATCATCTCCGGCGAGCCGAGGCTTATCTTCGGCGACATCCCCGGTTTCTACCACGGCATCAATTTCCTGGTGCTGGCCATCGGCATTTACGGCATCGCCGAGATGCTGTGGGTGATCGAGACCTCCAAGGGCGACGCGTTGATGTCCAAGGCCGAGATCTCGGTGCGGCGCATCCTCGATACCTTGGGGGAACTGGTGCGGACCTGGAAGACCATGTTGATGGGCTCGTTGCTCGGCTATTTCGTGGGCATCCTGCCGGCCGCCGGCGCGACGCCGGGATCGCTCATGGCCTACGGCTTCGCCAAGACCATGGCGAAGGACCCCGAGACTTACGGCAAAGGCAACATCAACGGCGTGGTGGCGCCGGAATGCGCCAACAACGCCGCCTCCACCGGCGCCATGCTGCCCATGCTGACGCTCGGCATCCCGGGGTCGCCGACCACGGCCATCCTTTTGGGCGGCATGGTGATCTGGGGCCTCGAGCCGGGCCCCTTGGTGTTCACCGACTACCCCGATTTCGTCTGGGGCTTTATCGCCAGCCTTTACGCCGCCAACTTGTTTGCTCTGTTGATCAACATCGCCTTCATCCCGGCCTTCATCTGGATGCTGAAAATGCCCTTCACCATCCTCGCGCCCATCATCTTCGTGCTTTGCATCGTCGGCGGTTTCGTGCCGACCATGGACATGCACGACGTCTGGCTGATGCTGGTGTTCGGAATCGTCGGCTATTTCATGCGCAAGCTGGACTACCCCATGGCGCCGGCGGTGCTCGCCATCGTGCTGGGACCGCTGGCGGAACCGGCGCTGAGGCAGTCGCTGTTGATTTCCGGCGGCTCGTTCTCGATTTTCTTCACCCGACCGGCCGCCGGCCTCATCATGGCGGCCGCCTTGGGGCTTTTTCTATTGCCCGTCTGGATGATCGTGCGCCGCAAAATGGACCAGCGGCGCAAGGCGTCATAAGCGGGCGTTGGGGCCCGCCCGACCCCGCCCGTGTTCGCCGGTCGGCGCCGGAAACCGCGTGTTCTTAAAGGGTTTCAGTGGGTCCCCCGGCGATCGTCGCTTGAGGATGAGTCGTGTTTGGTATATGGTATACCAACGCTAAAATCGGCATATTTTGGAGCCGCATAGATGCCTGGGAACGTCCTAAAAATTCGCCCGATCAAGGAAAATATCAGCCTCAACGCTCGCATCTACGACGAGCTGAAACAGGCTATCGTCACCATGAACATCTATGACGACGACGCCGAGCTCCGGCTTGACGAGCGAACCCTGTCCGAGCAGTTCGGCATCAGCCGCACGCCGCTCCGCGAAGCCCTGGCGCGTCTCGACCAGGAAGGCCTGGTGCGGATCGAGCCGCGGCGCGGCATCTATATCGAGCGCAAGTCGAAGCAGGAAATTCTCCACATGATCACCGTCTGGGCGGCGTTGGAATCCATGGCCGCGCGCCTGATCACCGCCGAGGCCCGCGACGACGAAATCGCCACCTTGCGCCGCATGCTCGGAATCTACGACACCGACAAGGTGACCGAACATCTCGACGAATACTCGGAGACCAATATTTCCTTTCACCAGGCGATCATCTCGCTCGGCAAGTGCCCGCTGATCGACGACATCACCGACCGCCTTTTCAGGCATGTTCGGGCCATCCGGGCGCGCACCATCTTCGAGGAAGACCGCGCCAAACGCTCCATCGAGGACCACCTCGCCATCGTCGAAGCGCTGGAGGCGCGGGATACCGAACGGGCCGAGCGGCTGGTCCGCGAACATACCCTTAAACTGCGCGACCATGTCGCGCGTCACGTGGATCTTGATTGACCGAATAAGGAATTCCGGGACCCTAGCGGTCCCGTGAGGGAGAGCGCCATGGCAGAACAGAATACCGCTACGGAAGGGGAGCCGCAGGATCTGACGGACGGCTTCCACCTGATCATCGACGCACTGAAACTCAACGGCTTTGAGACGATCTACACCGTGCCGGGCATTCCCATCACCGATCTCGGACGCTTTGCCCAGGCGAAAGGGATGCGGGTGATCTCGTTCCGTCACGAGCAGAACGCGGGCAATGCCGCCGCCATCGCGGGCTTTCTCTCCAAGAAACCCGGGCTATGCCTCACCGTCTCGGCCCCGGGCTTCCTGAACGGCCTGACGGCGCTCGCCAACGCAACGACCAACTGCTTCCCGATGATTCTGATGTCGGGTTCGTCCGAGCGCGAGACCGTCGATCTGCAGCAGGGCGACTATGAGGAGATGGACCAGCTGGCGATTGCCAAGCCGCTCTGCAAGGCAGCTTTCCGCATTCTGCACGCCGAGGACATCGGGTGCGGCATAGCGCGTGCCATCCGCGCCGCGGTGTCGGGCCGGCCGGGCGGGGTGTATCTCGATCTCCCGGCCAAGCTCCTGGGCCAGACCATGGGTGCGGAGGCAGGCAGGAAGTCGCTCGTCAAGGTCATCGATCCGGCGCCGCGCCAGATCCCCGCGGCCGAGCCGGTGGCGCGCGCGCTTGATCTCCTGAAGGGCGCCAAGCGGCCGCTGATCATTCTTGGCAAAGGTGCCGCTTATGCGCAGGCCGATGCGGAAATTCGCGCCCTCGTCGAGAAGAGCGGCATTCCCTATCTGCCCATGAGCATGGCGAAGGGCCTCCTGCCCGACACCCATCCCCAGTCGGCCGCCGCGGCGCGCTCGCTGGTGCTGCAGAAATCCGACGTCGTGATGATGATCGGCGCGCGCCTCAATTGGCTCCTGTCACACGGCAAGGGCAAGGCGTGGGGGCCGCCTCACGCCAAGCGGTTCATTCAGATCGACATCGAGCCCAAGGAGATGGACTCGAACTCCGAGATCGCGGCGCCCGTGGTGGGCGACATTGGCTCGTGCGTTTCCGCGCTTCTCGAAGCGATGGGCGACAAGTGGAAAGCGCCCCCGGCCGAATGGATCAGCGAGGTCAAGGAGAAAGTCAAAAGCAATGTCGAGAGAATGGCGCCGCGACTGCAAAACAACAATGTCCCGATGGACTATCACGGTGCACTGGGCGCCCTGCGCAGGATCATCAAGGATCGCCCGGACACGGTGCTGGTCAACGAGGGCGCCAACACCCTCGACTTCGCCCGTTCCATCATCGACATCTATCAGCCGCGCAAGCGCCTCGACGTCGGCACTTGGGGTGTCATGGGCATCGGCATGGGCTTCGCTGTCGCCGCCGCGATCGAAACCGGAAAGCCGGTCCTGGCTGTGGAAGGGGACAGCGCCTTCGGCTTTTCCGGCATGGAGATCGAGACCATCTGCCGCTACAACCTCCCGGTCTGCATCGTTGTCTTCAACAACAACGGCATTTACCGCGGCACCGATGTCAACCCGACCGGCGGTGCCGATGTGGCGCCAACCGTATTCGTCAAGGATTCGCGCTACGAGAAGATGATGGAGGCCTTTGGCGGTGTCGGCGTCTATGCCACCAGCCCCGACGAGCTTACGCGCGCCGTGGTCGAAGCCTTGGATTCGGGGAAACCGACACTCGTCAACGCCATCATCGACGAGAAGGCCGGCACCGAAAGCGGGCGGATCGGCAATCTCAATCCCCAAAGCGTCGTCGCGAAGAAATAAGTGATCCCTGTCAATCGAGCCAATCCCTGAAGGGAGCATCGGATGGAAGCACTAAAAGGCGTCAAAATTCTGGACTTCACCCATGTCCAGTCGGGCCCCACCTGCACCCAGCTTCTGGCTTGGTTCGGGGCTGACGTGGTCAAGGTGGAACGGCCCGGAATCGGCGATATCACCCGCGGCCAGCTGCGCGACATACCGGACGTGGATTCGCTCTATTTCACCATGCTGAACTCCAACAAGCGCTCGATCACCCTGAATACCAAGAACGAGAAGGGCAAGGTCGTGCTGGAACGCCTGGTCAAGACCTGCGACGTGCTGGTCGAGAACTTCGCCCCCGGGGCGCTCGACCGCATGGGTTTCAGCTGGGAGCGCATCCAGGAACTCAACCCGCGCATGATCTATGCCAGCGTGAAGGGTTTCGGCCCCGGGCCCTTCGCGGACTGCAAGGTCTATGAAAACGTCGCCCAGTGCGCCGGCGGCGGGGCGTCCACCACCGGGTTCCTCGACGGGCCGCCCACCGTGACCGGCGCCCAGATCGGCGATACCGGCACCGGGATGAACCTGGCCTTCGGCATCGTCACGGCGCTGTTTCACCGCGAATCCTCAGGCAAAGGCCAGCGCGTCCAGGCCGCCATGCAGGACGGGGTCCTCAACCTGTGCCGGGTGAAACTGCGCGATCAGCAGCGGCTCGGCCACGGCCCCTTGAAGGAATACAGCCAGCACGGACGGAACATCCCCTTCGGCGACGCCACCCCGCGGGCGGGCAACGATTCCGGCGGCGGCCAGCCGGGCTGGATCCTCAAGTGCAAGGGCTGGGAGACCGACCCCAACGCCTATACCTACTTCATCACCCAGGCGGCGATTTGGGGCAATATCTGCGACGTCATCGGCAAGCCCGAATGGAAGGACGACCCCGGTTACGCCACCCCCGACGCGCGCCTCGACAAACTGACCGATATTTTCGACACCATCGAGGACTGGACCAAGACCAAGACCAAGTTCGAGGTCATGGAAATCTGCAACCCGCTGGACATCCCCTGCGGGCCGATCCTCTCCATGAAGGAATTGGCCGAGGAACCGTCCCTGCGCGAAACCGGGACCATCGTCGAGGTCGACCACCCGACCCGGGGCAAATATCTGACCGTGGGCAATCCGGTGAAGCTGTCGGCTTCGCCGCCGGTGGTGAAACCCTCGCCCCTGCTGGGCGAACACACCGAGGAAATCCTCAGGGATTTCCTGGGTTTCAGCGACCAGGAGATCACCGAAATCAAAGCGAGCGGCGCCGTCGGCAAATAGCCCGGCGGCATCGATCGACAAACGTAGGGGCGGCCAACGCCGCCCCGCACCACCGCTTGGGGAGGACAACATGGGATTCGATAAAGGCGCGGTTGAAAGCGTCCTGGAACAGGTCAAGGCCGAGAAGAGAACTACTCTGACCGCGCCGGAAGCGAAAGCCGTCTGTGACGCCTACGGCATTCCCTTGCCGCAAGAGGGTCTCGCCAATTCTGCGTCGGAGGCCGCCAAGCTCGCCGATGGCATCGGCTATCCCGTGGTGATGAAAATCGTTTCCGCCGATATCCTGCACAAGACCGAGGCCGGCGGCGTCAAGGTCGGAATCGCCGATGCCCACGCCGCCGCCGCCGCCTATGACGAGATTCTGGCCAACGCCAAGGCCCATGATTCCAGCGCCGACCTCAGCGGCGTCCAGGTGCAGGAAATGCTGCCCCCCGGCGCCCAGGAAGTCATCGTCGGCGCCGTGACCGACCCCAGCTTCGGCAAGCTGGTCGCCTTCGGGCTGGGCGGCATCCTGGTCGAGGTGCTGAAGGACATCACCTTCCGCCTGGCGCCGACCGACCAGGCCCAGGCACGGTCCATGATCGAGGGCATCAAGGCCGCCGAGGTTCTCAACGGCGTGCGCGGGGCGCCGGCGGTGGACAAGGACGCCATCGCCGGGATCATCGTCGCCGTCTCCAACCTGATCGCCGATTTCCCGGCCATCGCGGAAATGGACCTCAACCCGGTCTTCGCGACGGCCCAAGGCGCCATCGCGGTGGATGCCCTGATATCGGTCGATTTTTCGCCCCCAAAGGAGATCTTCCGCCCTTCGGAAGAAGAGATCCTGGTCTCCATGAAACGCATCTTCCATCCCAAATCGGTGGCCGTCATCGGCGCCTCGGCCGAGGACGGCAAGATCGGCAATTCGGTGATGAAAAACCTGATCGACGGCGGCTTCGCCGGCGGCATCCATCCCGTTCACCCCAGGGCCGAGGAGATCCTCGGCAAGAAGGTTTATGCCAGCGTCCTCGATATTCCCGGCGACGTCGACTTGGCGGTGTTCGCCATCCCCTCCAAATTCTGCATCGGCGCCATGGAAGAGGTCGGCCGCAAGGGCATCGCCGGCGCGGTGATGATCCCATCGGGCTTCGGCGAGATCGGCGAGGTGGAATTGCAGGACGCCCTGGTGGCCACCGCGCGCAAGCATGGGGTGCGCATCATGGGGCCCAATATTTACGGCTTCTACTACACCCCGGAAAAACTGTGCGCGACCTTCTGCACCGCCTTCGACGTGCGGGGCAAGGTGGCGCTTTCGTCCCAGTCGGGCGGCGTCGGCATGTCGATCATCGGCTTCGCGCGGTCCACCAAGATGGGCGTGTCGGCCATCGTCGGGTTGGGCAACAAGTCGGATTTGGACGAGGACGACCTGCTGACCTATTTCGAACAGGACGACAATACCCAGGTCATCGCCATGCATGCCGAAGACCTCAAGGACGGCCGCTCTTTCGCCCGGGTGGCCAAACGGGTGTCCAAGAAGAAACCGGTCATCATGCTGAAGGCCGGGCGCACCGCTTACGGCGCCACCGCGGCGGCGTCCCATACCGGGGCGCTGGCCGGCAACGACAAGATCTATGACGACATCCTGCGCGAGGCCGGCGTGGTGCGCGCGCCTTCCCTGCGTTCCATGCTGGAATACGCCCGCGGGCTTCAGGTGCTGCCCACGCCCAAGGGCGAAAACGTGGTCATCATCACCGGCGCCGGCGGGTCCGGCGTGCTGCTGTCCGATGCCTGCTTCGATAACGGTCTCTCGTTGATGAAATTCCCCGAGGACCTCGACGCGGCCTTCAAGAAGTTCATCCCGCCGTTCGGCGCCTCGGGCAACCCGGTCGACATCACCGGCGGCGAGCCGCCCACCACCTATCAGAACACCATCCGCCTGGGGCTGGAGGACGACCGCATCCATGCCCTGATCCTGGGCTACTGGCACACCATCATCACGCCGCCCATGGTGTTCGCGAAGCTGACCGCCGAAGTGGTGGAGAAATTCCGCGACAAGGGCGTCATCAAGCCGATCGTGGCGTCCCTGGTGGGCGACACCGAGGTCGAGGAGGCCTCGGAATACCTCTACCAGCGCGGCATCGTCGCCTATCCCTACACCACCGAGGTCCCGGTCGAGGTCTTGGGCGCGAAATACCGCTGGGCGCGGGGCGCCGGGCTGCTCTAGGGCCCGGCGCGCGGCGGCGCGGGGCGGCGTGCCTAGCCGCGCCACAAGCGGGCGCGCCCGGTTAGATCCGGGCCCAAAACCCAATTTTCCAGGGGCATCGGCAAGCCGAGACCCCGCCCTTCAGGGAGGCCGAAACCATGTTCCATAGCATGACAGCATTCCGCCCGGCGGCCATGGCCGCCGCGATCCTCGGCGCATTGGCGTCGACCGGCACCGGGACCGCCGCGGCCGCCGGGGTCGCGGATTTTTACAAAGGCAAGAGCGTATCCATCTATATCGGATTTCCGCCGGGCGGCGGTTACGATGCCTATGCTCGCATCGTGGCCCAGTTCATGGGCAGGCACATCCCCGGCAAGCCCAGGATCATCGCCCGCAACATGCCGGGCGCCTCGGGGCTGCGCGTCGCCAACTTCATTTACAACACGGCGCCCAAGGACGGAACCGCCATAGGCGTGTTTACCTCCGGCGCCCTGTTCTCGCCGCTGTTCGGCAACAATAAAGCCAAATTCGAGCCCGCGAAGTTTTCCTGGATCGGCAACGTCGAACGCTCCTTCGGGGCCTGCGCGGTATGGCACGAATCGGGCCTGCGCACCTTCGACGATATCCTCACGCAGCCGGTGATCTTCGGCGCCGGCGGCGCCACCGGGGTGCAAAGCGAATTCCCCCGCGGCTTCAATGCGCTGCTGGGAGCACGCATCCAGGTCATCCACGGCTATGCCGGGGGGACCGGAGTGCTGCTGGCCCTGAAGCGTGGCGAGGTGCAAGGCGGCTGCGCGTACCAGTTGAGCACCCTGAAATCGGTCCGCCGCGATGACTGGAAGTCGGGCCGGTTGATCGTCGTGGTTCAACTCGCCAAAGAAAAAGTCCCCGAATTTAAGGGCGTGCCACATATTTATGATTACGCCAAAACGCCGGAAGACAAAAAGGTGATGGAGCTGATTTACAGCCGCGTGACCCTGGGCCGGCCCTTTGCCGCCCCACCGGCCCAGCCCAAGGCGCGGACCAAGGCGCTTCGGACCGCCTTCATGGCGACCATGACCGACCCCGCCTTCGTCAAGGGCGCGGCCCGGCGCAAGCTCAACATCGATCCCATGAGCGGCGCCGAGGTGGACAAGATGGTCGCCCACTTCATGTCCTATCCCAAGGACATCGTCGCGCGCGCCCGCGCCGCCATGAAGATCGGCAAGATCAAGAAGGTCAAGCTCAAGAAGCTTGCGGGCACCATCGCCAAGCTGACCAAGAAACGGATCAAGGTCAAAGGGGCGGACGGCAATATGCACACCTTCAAGCTGCACAAGCGCCGCTCCAAGGTGAAGATCGGCGGCAAGAAGGCCAAGACCACGGCGCTGAAGACGGGCATGGCCTGCACCTTCCGCCATTACGGCGAAAAAGACCTGGTCAAGAGGATCACCTGCAAGTGACGCCCTTGGGGGCCCCGGACCAGGTTCCGGCCCTGCTCCCGGCCCCCGCCCTTTAGTAGCCGGCCGCGCGGTCGACGGTGGCGATCAAGGGCTCGCCTGCCTGGCAGCGCCTGATATTCTCGATCACCACGTCAACGGCGTGCCATGCACTGCCGGTCGACGCATTGTGCGGCGTCATGGTGATCAGCGGGTGCTCCCAAAAGGGGTGATCGTCCGGCAAGGGCTCGGTGCGGAAGACATCGAGAGCCGCGCCCAAAAGGTGCCCCGAATCGAGGGCCGCTTTAAGGTCTTCCTCGACAACCAATTCGCCCCGGCCGCAGTTGATGACGTAAGCGCCCTTTGGCAGGGCGGCAAAAGCGTCCGCGTCGAGCACCCCCTCGGTATCCTTGGTGAAGGGCAGGATGGAAACCAGGATGTCGCTGCGGGTAAGGAAAGGCCGCAAGCCGTCCGGCCCGATGAAATCCTCGATCCCTTCGATGCTCCCGCCCCGGCGTGACCAACCGGCCACATCGAAGCCGAAATCCAGGAGGGCACGAGCCGCGGCCCCACCCAATACGCCTAAGCCCATGACTCCGATGCGCACCTCCCGGGGAGGCACCACCGCCAGGCGGTTCCAGCGATGAGCGGCCTGGTCGGCCTCATATCGCGCCATCTCCCGGTGGTGGCGGACGACTTGGTAGACGACCCAGGCCTTCATGGTCAACGCCATTTCCGGGTTGATGGAACGCACGATGGGAAGATGAGGGGGGATATCGGGATCGGCAAGCAGACGGTCGGCCCCGGCGGCGATCAGGGCGACGAACTTGAGGTTGGGAAAGCGCGCCACCTCGGCCCGGTCGCCCACATCGGGCCAGAGCCGCACCTCAAGCTCCGGCATCTTGGCGGCAAACGCATCAATCCAGTGCTGCGCGGGCAAGCGCCCCGGCTTGAGCAACAGGATCACGGCACCTCCCCCTCGAATCTGTAGAGCCGGGCCGGGTTGTCCACCAAGATGGCCCGGCGCGCCGCCTGATCCGGCGCCATGACGCCGAGAAGGTCCAAAAGGTCGCCCTCGTTGGGCGTGCGGCCCGGCGCGAAGGTGTTGCCGTGGGGCCAGTCGGAGCCCCAGATGACGCGGTCCGGCGCGGCGGCTATCACCGCCTTGGCGAAGGGCACCATATCGGCGAAGGGGGGCCCATGGGCGGCCTCGGCCCGGGGCGCCGCGCTGATCTTGTCGACGCAGCAGATCTTGGTCCAAAAGCGGCCATCGGCCAACAGGTCGAGCAGCAGTGCGAAGGCCGGCTGGCCGAGCCCCTCGCGGGGGTCGATCCTGGCCATGTGGTCGATCACCGTGGCCACCGGCAAACCGCGGATGAAGTCTTCATGGGCCAGCAGGAACCGCGGCTCGATATGCAGCACCAGGGACCAATCCAGCCGGGCGACGCGGTCGATCAGCTTCGCCATGGCGTCACGGCTTCCCGCCCGGTCCGACATCAGTGAAAACCGCGCGGCGCGGATGCCCGCCGCCTTGAGGGAAGCGAGCGCGGCATCGGTCATGTCGCGGTCGATGCAGGCCACGCCCAGCAGCCGGCCTTCCGAACGGGCGATGGCGTCGAGGATGGCGGCGTGATCGGTGCCGTGGACGGTCGGCTGGACCACCACGGCCCGCGCCAGCCCGGTGATCTTCTGGACCTTCCAGTAATCCTCGATGGGGGCGGCGGGCGGCTGGTAGCGCCGGGAGGCGGCGAAGGGGAAGCGATGGGGCGGGCCGAAGACGTGGAAATGGCTGTCGCAGGCGCCGGGCGGCAGGGCCCAGCCGGGGGGCCGGGTGTCGGGGTCCGGCGGCAGGGCGGCCGGCAGGGGTTCGCCCGGGGTCGCCATTTGCGCCCTACCGCCGAGGGACCGGGGCCGGAACCGGGCCTAGCCGTCGCATCTGGGCGGCATGGCGAGGAACACCTTGATCACATGCCAGAACCGCCAGCGGTTGAGCCCCAGGGTCGCCGCGTGGGACTGGCCGTCCATCTGGGTGAACTGCTTGTCCTTGTTGGGCAGGCGCGACCAGAATTCCATCACGTCCTCGTCGGTGGCGATGCCGTCATGTTCCGAGCGCACCAAAAGAGTCGGGCAGGTCACGTCCTCGGGCTCCACCAGGGGCAGGTTGGCGCACATGTCGATATAGGTGCCGGTGGGCACGTGGGTGCACAGCGCCGCTTCTGAATCGGCCAGCGCCACGGCGACTTCGTCTTCCGCGGTGCCGGGCTTGTCGCGGTTGAAGATGGAGGAAAAAAACGCATGGTCCACCGGCCGCTTGTTGGACGCGCGCCACTCATCGAGCCTCTCCGCCCGCTTGGCCAGGGTCGGCGAGCCCTTGCCGGTATAGACCATGGCGGCCAGGGCCAGGCGATCCACCGCATGGGGGTTGGCGGCGGCGAAACACGCGGCGCGCAGGGCGCCGGAAGAGCCGCCATACATGGACACGCGGCTGGCCCCGGTCTCTCTCGCGATCACTGCCATGGCCGCCTTGAGGTCGTCGACACCTTCGTGGACGTACGAGAAGACGCCCTCGCCCCAGTCGGAGCGGCCATAGCCCTCGAAATCCATGATCCAGACGTCGAAACCCCAATCGGCGAAGGCCTCCATCATGGAATAGCCCTGCTTGCCCGGCACCTGCAGGTCATAGCCCGAGCGTGCGGAGAAC
>SMVB01031994.1_pt1 | contig 28923 bp, 13 predicted proteins | sample 2456461 | NCBI WGS metagenome assembly SMVB01 (sample SAMN11095934, study PRJNA526329) | marine sediment metagenome | biome: Marine sediment; feature: Surficial sediment; material: Deep marine sediment; isolation source: Hadal surficial sediment | place: Pacific Ocean | collected 2014-05 | depth... | reverse complement strand
GGACTGGGACGGGCGCGCGCTGCTGCGGCGTTTCGTGCTCTCGTCCACGTACCGTCAGTCGTCGACGCCTTCGGAACAGACGTTGGCGGTCGACCCAGGAAACGACCTGCTCACACGCGCGCACCGCGGACGACGCACCGCGGAAATGATCCGCGACGGCGCTCTGCATGCGGCCGGCCTGCTCGCCACGAAGCATGGAGGCCCGTCGGTGTTTCCGTACCAACCGCCGGGGTTGTGGAAGGAAAAGAGCGGCAAGCGCTACCCGACCGGCCGTGGGGACGACCTCCGGCGCCGCAGCCTGTACACCTTCTGGAAACGGACCTCCCCTCCGCCGGCCATGTCGATGTTCGACGCGCCTACACGGGAAGTGTGCACGGTCGCGCGCCAGTCGACAGTGACGCCGCTGCAAACCCTGACCTTGTGGAACGATCCGCAGTTCGTCGAAGTCGCCGTCGTGCTCGGGGGGCGGGCGGTCGAGGCCACCGACTCCGACACGGCACGCGTCGCGTATCTGATGCGCGCTCTGACGAGCCGGCCGCCGACACCTGCGGAGGAAGGCGCGCTGCTGACGTTGCTGGCGGAGCAGCGCACAGCCTTCCGCTCGGACCTGGCTGCCGCACGCGCGCTAGCGGAGTTCCAACTGGAACAGATCGCGCACCCATCCGCGAAGGAAGAGCAGCCCGTGGACGGTGCAACGCTGGAGGCTCAGGACGAAATGATAGAACGAGCGGCGACCGCGGTGGTCGCCAGCGCCCTGATCAGCCTGGATGCTGCGGTGACGAGACGCTGAAGTCATGAACGAATACGAGATCGAGCACGCGATCGAGGGACACCTGCGCAAGCTGGGACGTCGGAGCCTTCTGCGCGGATCCGGGCTGGGTCTCGCTACCATCGCGCTGGCCCGGCTCGCACGAGCCGCCGATGGCGACAGACTGCTCGGACTCCACCACACGCCACGCGCGAGACGCGTCGTGCACCTGTTCCAGAGTGGCGGACCCTCCCAGCTCGATCTGTTCGACTACAAGCCGCTCCTGCAGGAACGCAATGGCGAGGAGCTCCCTGACTCCGTGCGCCGGGGCCAGCGCCTGACTGGAATGTCGGGCAACCAGGCGACGCTGCCACTGGCGGGCGCTCAGTTCCAATTCGCGCGATACGGCCAGACACAGGCCTGGGTCAGTGAGCTACTGCCGCACACGGCTGCCATCGTCGACGACCTTTGCATCGTCCGTACCATGGTTACCGACGCGATCAACCATGACCCGGCGGCGACCTTTCTCTTGTCGGGCTCCACCATCGCCGGACGGCCGTCCATGGGCGCTTGGCTGAGCTACGGGCTCGGGAGCCTCAATGCGGACCTGCCGGAGTTCTGCGTGCTGGTCAGCAAGGACAAGGGTGGCCAACCGCTCTACAAGCGCTTGTGGGGGTCGGGGTTCCTGAGTGCCAGGCATCAGGGCGTGCAGCTACGGGCCGGCGCAGACCCGGTCCTGTTCTTGAACGACCCGGCGGGACTCGACCGCGCGACGCGCAGGCGGATGCTCGATGCGCTGAAGACGATGCACGAGGAGGACGCGGCGGGATCCAGAGACAGGGCGCCCCTGGATCGGATCGCTCAGGCTGAGCTCGCGTTTCGCATGCAGGCCTCGGTACCAGAGGTTGCTGACCTCTCCGACGAGCCGGACGAGACCTTCGAACTCTACGGCGCGGACGCCCGCAAGCCCGGAACGTACGCGGCCAACTGTGTGCTCGCGAGGCGGCTACTGGAGCGCGACGTGCGCTTCGTGCAGCTCTTCCACCAGGGCTGGGATCAGCATGGATCACTCCCGAGCGCCATCCGGCGTCAGTGTGCGGAGACCGATCGTGCCTCGGCGGCTCTGGTGACGGACCTCAAGCGTCGTGGACTGCTCGCGGACACGCTCGTCGTGTGGGGGGGAGAATTCGGGCGCACCTGCTACTCCCAGGGCAAGCTCACGAGTACCAACTACGGCCGCGACCACCACCCGCGCTGCTTCACGGTCTGGATGGCCGGCGGCGGGGTGCGGCCGGGCACGATCCACGGCACGACCGACGAGTTCGGCTACAACATCGTCGCGGACCCGGTCCACGTCCACGACCTGCAGGCGACGATCCTGCACCTGCTCGGCATCGATCACGAGCGCCTCGTCCACAAGTATCAAGGCCGTCGCTTCCGCCTGACCGACGTCCACGGCACGGTCGTGCGTGGGGTTCTGGCTTAGCGGCCGTACCGCCGGTCAGTCCCGACTGAGCTCGCGGGCCGGGCGGACGCCGACGCTGCTGCCTGTGTATTGGGGCGTATTGGGCTCCCGGGAGGCGCAGCGCGCGGACGATGCCGTGTCGAGGAACGAGCTGCCGCGGTAGACGTGGAAGCGGTGTTTCGTGGCTTGGCGAAGACCCGTTCCCGGTTCGACGGGGAGGTCGTATTCGCCGTACCAATCGCGCGTCCACTCCCAGACGTTACCGTGGATCTCGTGCAATCCAAAGGCATTCGAAAGGTACGTCCCCACCGGCGCGTGCACGACGTACCCGTCGTCCAGGTCCGGCCAATCCTTGATCGTCGCCCACCGTCCTCCGCCTCGCTGACCTGTCTGGTCGGCGAGATTGACTGTCCCGACGAGGGACTCACGCTCCGATCCCGTCCACCACGCGGTCGAGGTGCCGGCGCGGGCGGCGTACTCCCATTGGGCTTCCGTCGGAAGCACGAGGCCCATGTGCGCGAGGACCCGGTCGCAGCTCAGCCAACTGACCAGCTCGACGGGATTCAGGAGGCTGTTGTGGATCGTGTTGTTCAGGAAGGATTGCTCGGGGCCGTACTCGCTGGGGTTCGTGCGAGTGAAACGCAACCACTGGCCCTGAGTCATCTCGTACTTCGAGAGCAGGAAGGGGTCCAGCGCCACTTCGTGGGTCGGCGCCTCGTGGTCTCGCACGTCCGGATCGTAGTTGGGCAGATCCGGGTCGTCGTTCTGACCGCCCATGAGGAGCGTCCCGCCCGGGATCAGCACGAGCACGATGCAAGTGTTCTCAGTGAAGAGGAGCGCGCCCCACTCGTCCCGCTCCGGGACGTCCCCGGTCTGCACGCTCGCGAACTCCCATAGCCCCGACACGGGGTCGCGCCCGATCGGCAGCAGGCCGAGTTGGGGCGTCAGGGCGAGCCCCCCGTACTCCGGGCACTCGATGGGGTCAGCGATGGAAACGATCACCTCCCGCCAGCGGCGCGCGGCGTCGGCACCTGTCAGGGTGCGCTCGCGGACGGTACGGGCAAACGCGAGGCGGTCCTCGACTTCGGCGACGAGTCCCTGCTCCGGTTCCGTGAATGCCGAGAGGTTGCTCACGAGGTCGAAGAGCACTTCGTCCTGCCACTGCTCCTCGGTGGTCGCGAAGAGCCAGGTCCGACGCTCGGAGACTTCCGCCCGCAGGGCCGCGAGCTCCTCCTCGTGCCCCGCGACATGCGCGACGAGCTCCTCATCCGTGAACCCGGAGTTGAGCTCCGGCGCGTCCGGGTGGTCGGACTGGTGCCCGGCACGGTGCTCCTCCATGGCCTGAAGCTCGGCGAGCCGCGGGTGGGACTTCCGGTCGTGAACCTGCTCCTCGTCCGAGAGGGGCAGCGCCACGCTGCGCAGGTCGGCCAGCGCCTGTTCGTGGTCCGGCATCCGGCCCGCGAGGGCATGCGCCCGGGCGAGCCAGGCCTCGTACCGCTCGATCTCCGGGGGGTAGGCGGGCCAGAGGTCCGCGGCCTCCTCCTCGAGGAGCTTCAGGCGCTTCACGTCGGAGAGCCTGAGCACTTTCACGCGCTCGGCATCGGCTTCCTGCTCGCGTTGGAGGGCGAGGGTCGCACTCTTCTGCGCGATGCTTGCGCTCTCGTCGGCCAGGATCCTGCGCTGCTCGGCCAGCTCGGCGTTGCGCTCGGCCTTGAAGAAGAGCGTCGAGCTCGTGGCCAGGCCCGCGATGAGGAGCATCACGGCGGCGGCGCTCGCTGACGCGAGCCCCTTGTTGCGCGACACCCACTTCTTGAGCTCCGCCACGGCGCCCGTCTCGTAGGCCTTCACGACGCGGTGCTCGAGGTAGGCGCGCAGGTCCTCGCCCAGCTCCTCCATGTCGGCGTAGCGCTCCCCCGGCTCCCGCGCCATGGCTTTCTCGGTGATCGCGACGAGCTCCCCGGGGACGTGCGCATTCAATTCGATGAGCGGCTGGGGGGGCCCCTCCCGCGCTGCCATCAGCACGTCGAACGCTGTGATCTTGCCGTCGGCGGGGGCGTAGGGCATCCGGCGCGCGAGGAGGTGGTAGAGCATCGCGCCCGCCGCGTACACGTCCGTCCGTGCGTCCAGCTCGCTGATCTTCCCGCGCGCCTGCTCCGGCGACATGTACGCGGGAGTCCCCACGACGTCGCCGTCCATGGTGAACAGCGCAGAGTCCATCGTCATCGACACTCCCGCGCGCCGTTCGGTCAGGATGACACTGGACTTGTGCTTGTCCACCGAACCCACTCCGCGCACGCGAAGGTCGTGGGGCTCCGACGTGGCGATCACTCGCGCGAGACCCCAATCCATCACGTACACCTCACCGAAACGACCCACCATGATGTTGGCGGGTTTGAGGTCGCGGTGGATGACGTGTTTGTCGTGCGCGAAGGCCATCGCCTCGCTCACCTTGAGCAGCACCCCGAGCGCGCGCGTCGTGTTCCAGCCCTCCTCTTCCTTGAAGACGAGGCGAAAGATCTGACTCAGGTCGCGCCCCTTCACGAGCCGCATCGTGAAGTAGACGCCGCCCTCCGAATTGAGCCCGAGCTCGTGGACCGGCACGATGCCGGGGTGGTCGAGCTGCCCTGTGATCTGAGCCTCTTCGAGGAATCGTCCGAGCGCCTTGGGGTCCACGTCCGTGGCGGGCGTGGACGGCCGCGAGCCGTCCTTGTCGCCCCGCCCCAGCACGACCTTCATGGCGAGCTCGCGCCGCAGGTCCTCGTCCCAGACCTTGAGGATTGCGCCCATGCCCCCGCGCGCGATCTCGCCGATGAGCTTGTAGCGCGACTCCTTCAGCCCGTGGGCGGAGAGGCGCTTCAGGATCTCGTTCGAGGCGTCGAGATCCGCATCCGCGGGCGCCGACCCGGCGAGTGACACCCGCGGGTCCACGTCGTCGCCGTAGCGCTCGCGGAGGCTCCGGGTGAAGCTCGTCTCGGCCTGGTCAGCCCGACCGGCCCGGTCGAGGGGCCCGCCGCCATCCGGCTCCGGCGGTTCTTCGGCGCGGGGGGGACGTTCGCCTTTCATGGTTGCGTCGTCGGGAATGCTCGCGTCTCAGCCCGCGGGCCGTCCGAGCTTGCGGCTTCGAGGGAGTGAGCCAGGATCTCGATTCTACCGAACGCGCGGCGGTCGGACATCTCCTCCCGGGCCACCCGAGACCCCCGGGATCGGATTCCTGTCGTAGAATCTCGCAATCATCCAGGCCCTCGCCGCCCTGCCTCGAAGTGTGCTTCAGCCCGACTCTCGAAGGAGTGTCCATGTCGCCCAGCGCGTTTGTCTCGTCCCGATCTCTCGCCCTCACCCTGCTCGTTCTCGCTCTCCCTGGCTCCGCCCTCGGCCAGGGCGCCCTGATTGCCCGGCAGGGCTCGCGCCTACCCGCCGGGGCGCAACCGGGCGTGGCGGCGCACGTCGTGGACTTCGAAGGGATTCCCACCGGCACGATTCTGTCGACGGTGTTCGCGAGCGACGGCGCGGGTCCGATCGAGGTCCGCGGAACCAATCCGGCGCTCGGCGCCGTGAACGCGGCGGTGGTCTTCGACTCCTCGAACCCCACGGGCGGAGACTTCGACCTCGGCTCGCCGAACGAGGACTTTGGCGGGCCTGGTATCGGCGACGGCGGTGCCGCGGGAAGTCCGTTCGAGAACGCGCTACCGCTCGAGAAGACGCTCATCGTCGCCGAGAACCTGATCGATTCCGACGGCGACGGTCTCGTCGACGACCCCGACGACAGCGCCGACTCCGGTACGACGCGGTTCGATTTCGCGGCCATCGCGCCCGTGACGATGCTCGCCATGACCATCATCGACGTCGAGGATGGCCGCGATCAGCCGACCGTGGAGTTCCGGGACTCGAGCGGGCTCCTCATCGCCACCGTGCTTCTGCCGTTCGTTGGCGACAACGGTGTCAGTGTCGTCGACTTCGGCGCGATCGCCGGCGTCTTCACGGTCGAGGTGATCTTGAATGGCTCCGGGTCCATCGACGATCTCACGTTTCGAGAGCAGTGTAAGGCGCGCATCGGAGACACCGTGTGGCATGACGTCAATGGCGATGGTCTACGGGATCCCGCGGAGCCCGGGATCGAGGGCGTGGTCCTCACCTTGCTGGGTGACATGGGGCAGGTGCTCGACACCCAGGTCACGGATCGTAGGGGCCAATACCTGTTCATCGACCTCTGCTCAGGTGACTACAAGGTCGTGATCGATCCCGAGAGCCTGCCCAGCGGATTCTTTCCCTCCCCGTGCGACGTCGGGAACGACGACGAGCTCGACAACGATTGCAGCCCCGTCTCGGTCTCGCTGCCTACGAACGCTACGCTCGACACCTCCATCGACTTCGGCTTCCAGGCCCCGTGCACAGGCAGCATCGGCGACTTCCTCTGGCTCGACCTCGACGAGGACGGCCTCCAGGACGAAGACGAGCCCGGGCTGGAGGGCATCACCGTCGTTCTACGCGACATCGTGGGCAACGAGCTGGCCACGATGACGACCCTTCCGGGTGGGTTCTACAACTTCATGGGGCTGTGCACCGGCACCTACATCGTCGAGGTCGACGAGTCGACGCTGCCCAGCAACTTCGTCCCGACCGATTGCGACGTGGGTGGCGACGACACGATCGACAACGACTGCAGCCCGGTCGTCGTCGTGCTCGACCTGGACGACACGGCTGATTCGAGCGTCGACTTCGGGTACCGATCCCTGAACGACGGCATCATCGGCAACTTCGTGTGGATCGATCTCCAGTGCGACGGCCTGCAGTCCGGGGGGGGCCCGGAGGGCCTATCCGGCGACGACTTGGGCACGGGTGAGGTGGGGGTCATTCTCAGCGACGACATGGGCGTCATCTTGAGCTTGACGACCACGCTCGGCGACGGAACGTACCGGTTCAACGGTCTCGCCGACGGGACCTACGTCATCAGGATCGACGCGGACACCCTCCCCGAGGGCCTGATCGAGGCTCCCTGCGACGTCGGCGACGACGATACGATCGACAATGACTGTAGCCCCGAGACGGTTGTGCTCGACTCGGGCGAAGGCACGCCGGGCAACGTCAACATCACGATCGACTTCGGATACATCACCATCGTGTGCGGTGAGGAAGGCTGCGGCGTCGGCTACTGGAAGCAACCGCAGCACCACGATTCGTGGCCCGCGCCCTACACTCCGGACACCTTGTTCTCCGACGTGTTCGAGGACGCATTCCCGGGCGACACGCTGCAAGACGTGCTCAGGAAGCAGAACAGCGGCCTCGACGGGCTCGGCCGGCACACGGTCGCGTCCCTCCTGAACGCCCAGTCGGACGACGTCCCGTACCCGCTGCCGAGCTCCGTCGTCGTCTCGCTCTTCGACGGGCTGTTCCCCGCTACGAGCCGGGAGTACATCGCCCTCAAGGACTTCTTCGAGGACTTGAACGAGACGAGTTGTCCCCTCAACTGAGGGGCTGGCGAGGCCTGGCAGAGAAGACTCCGCCGCCCGCGCTCGAGATGGACGGCTTCGGACGATGACGGACCGCTAGCGCAGACGCCTGCGAAGCGACGTGGCTGTCTCGCCCAGTTGCAAGTACAGACTCCTTCGCCGCTCGACGCTGCGCGAGACGAGGAAGTGCGCGGTGCCCGCGAGCACGGTACCGAGCAGGACCGCGCCGAGGACGGGCGGGCTGGACAAGGTGCGGGAGGCCAGCCACGGGTGCCCCAGGAGCGCCCCCGTGGAATTGCTGATGGCGAGGACCAGCGCGCAACCGGCCAGCCAGGCGAGCAGGCGCGTGAAGGTGCGCTTGCGCTCGAGCTCGGCGAGCTGCGTGGCGAGCAGCACGTGCAGGGAACCCCTCTCGAGCAGCTGGCGCTTCTCCTGCGACAATCGCGCCAGCTCTCCGTGGGCGGTGAGCCGCGCGATCCATTCACGTCGAAGTGCTTCGTAGTCCGCCATGCCGTCGATTCCCTGCCCGGGGTGGTCACCCCGACCAACATCTCATAGGGACTGGCACGACGGCAGTGGGGTTACAGTCCCGATAGTCGGGTCGTCGCGGGGGTCATTCGCGGGGGATCCCGGGCGCGGGCGCGGCCGTCAGGGGCAGATCTCGAAGGCCAGGCCGTTCGTCAGCCCGATGAGCTCGGGCAGCCACGGGTCGCGATACCAGAACTGCGTGTGGAGGATCGTGCCCCGACCGAACGAGGCGAGGTCGCTCTGCGTCAAGTGGTGAGCCAACATCCCCGAGCAGTCCGGCGCCGAGGAGCCGCCCGAGAACAAGATGGAGCCGCGCGCGAGGGGCGGCGCGAGGCAGAGCGTTCCGCCGTAGAAGGGCAGGCTGTTCGGAGCGAGGGACCACAGCAGGAACCCGTACTGCCCGCTGACGATTCCGGTCGCCGTGACGATGAAGTCGTCGGGGCCGGTGAGTGCGGCCGCTCCGGTGGATCCGATCGAGGGCACGCAACCCTGCGAGTTCAACTTGCCGGTGCAGTACACGCTGGGCGAGGTGCAGGTGGACGGTGTGCACGGGGCCTCGATGTCGGCCGTGAGCGCACTTGTGGGCCCCGGCTTGAACAGCCCGATCGCGACTTGCGACGGGACGGGCGCGCTGTCCGCCGTGAAGCCGAAGTTGTACAGCGTGCCCCAGCGCAGCGCGTTGGCGTTCACATTGGTCCCGTAGTCCTCCGTGACCTCCCACACGAGCTCTCCGCCGCCCTGCGTAACGGCCCAGTCCACGTCGCTGTAGGGCGAGCCGCTGTGGTGGTCGACATCGTGGAAGTAGAAGTCGCTGGCGATGATCCCGGAGCAGAGCGGAACCGCGAACGAGCTCGCCGACTGGTCCGATGTGAGGTTCTGCAGGGCGTACTCATAGCGGTAGAGGCCGCCCCCGAGCGAGGTCGTCTTGCAACCGAGGACGTAGTGGCCCTGGTCCTGGTCGATTTGCGTCGGTTCGTCGGTATTCACTACTTCGACGACGGTCACGCCGGAATCGAGCTCCTGCCACGCTTCGACGGCACACTCGTACCTGCGGATCGTGTGGCCGAAGCCGTCGATCCCGCCGCTGCCGGAGCTGGTGTTGACCTCGCGCCACGAGACGTTGTTGCGACCGTTGCCGGCCTGGTGGTCGATCGCGTACACGTACTGCGCCTCGCAGATGTAGCGTGAACCCGACAGGCCCATCTGCGATGCGGAAACCTGGAGCCGCCCCCTGATCGTGCCGTTCCCCGAGGGTGACGTGAGGCTCGAGTCGTTGTGGGCGCCCGTCGTGCCATCGACGTCGGCCTTGCCCTTGCCGCTGCTCCCGTCATTGAGCCCGGAGCCGTAGGTGTCCGCGCAACCGATGCCGAGCGAGCTGCAGGACGTGCCCTGGCAGGACCCGCAGGAGTTCTCGTTGACGGCGCAGAAGCCGTGCTTGAGCCAACTGTATCCGAGCTGGGTCACGCGTCCCGCCGTGGTGTCGACGCGGAACATGTTCTGTGCGATGACGGGGTGCGTGCTCGTGCCGGATCCACCCCAGGCGAGGTTGACGTTGCCCTCGTTGCACGAGGTCGTGGCGAAGGAGTAGGCGCGCGTGCCGGAGGACGAGCCGTAGTACGCGAAGTCGCCGGATCCGGTCCCACCGACCTTGGAGATGGTCATGTCCCGCACGACCTGCCCGTGGGCAGGGGTGGTGGGGAGGGCGAAGACGAGCGCGGCGAGCGCGACGGCGCGCAGGAGCTTGGAATACATGATCCTATAAGTCTAGACCAGGAATCCGCCTTTGGGGGGCGGCGCGGGCCCCGGTCCGCGCCTTCCTTCCCGGCCCTACCGCTCGCTTCCGCCCGTAGCGGCCGTTCCCGTCGCCGGCTCCGATGTGTCCGCCGCCGTCGTAGCGCTCGCTTCGACGGGTTTCGGCGCGGGCTCCTCGCGTCGGCTCGGCCGCGGCTCCGGAAGCGGCTTGCGCGGGAGCGGCTCGTCGCGCATGGCCGCGTGGTAGACGAACGAGGCGAGTATGACGCTCGCCTGCTGTACGTCGACTTCGTGCACGCGCTCGTAGAGGTCCATGTTCGTGTGGTGCGAGCGCGTGCTGTAGTCCATGGGATCCTGGATGAACTGGAACCCGGGCAGACCCACTCCGTCGAACGACATGTGGTCCGTGCTGCCGGTGTTGCGCATCGTGAGCATCGTCGCGCCGAGGTCGTGGAACGGGGCGAGCCACGCCGCGAAGATCGGCTCCACGGCGGCGTTCTTCTGCATGTACACGCCGCGGATCTTCCCCGCGCCGTTGTCCAGGTTGAAGTACGCCGCGAGGCCCGCGTGCTCGGGCAGGAGCTCCATCGTCGCGCGGTCCGCGAAGTGATTCTTCACGTACCCGCGCGATCCCAGGAGACCTTGCTCTTCGCCCGTCCACAGCGCCACGCGAATCGTGCGCCGGGGGTGGACGTCGATGGCCACGAGGATGCGCGCAGCCTCCATGGCGACGGCGCAGGATGCGCCGTTGTCGGTCGCGCCCGTGCCCGCGTGCCACGAGTCGAAGTGCCCGCCGAGCATGACGACCTGGTCCTTCAGCCGCGGGTCGCTGCCCGGGATCTCACCGATCACGTTGTAGCAGGTGGTGTCCTCGTCGTAGAAAGTGGTCTTGACGTCGACCGACATGGTGACCGCCTCGTCGTGCTGGATGAGGCGCGCGATGCGGTTGAACTGCTCGGTCGAGACGACGACCTGGGGCAGCGAGCGGTCTTCCTCGGGATCACGCGGGCCGCCGCTGCCGACAAGGAGCACTCCGTAGTCGTTGCGCCGGCCGCCGTCCGGCTCGATGATCACGAGCGCCTGCTCCTCTTTCAGCATAGCCCGCAGCTTGGTGCGGATCGCGCGGCGCTTGCGGTACTCCGCCCACCGGTTCGATCCGCCCTCGCTCTCCTCCAACTCGCTCGCGGTGGCGAGTTCGGCGAGGCTCTCGTCATCATGGCGCCGGCCGAGCGCCTCGAACGGTGTCGCGACATCGTTGACCTTGCCGTTCAGCACGATCTTGCCGGTGAGCTGTCCGCGGTATTGCTCGAGGTCCTCCACGGTCTCGACCTCGATCAGGACGGGCGTGCCCATCACCACACCGTCCGTCCCCGGGGTCCAGGCCTTCGGGATGGCGATGAGCGGCATGTAGCGCGGCTCGGTCAGCGCGACGACGCAGCGCTCGAACGACCAACCCATGCCGAACTCGCCCCACGTCTCGAGCTGCGCGTTCGCGAGCCCGAACTCCGTCATCCGATCGCGGGCCCACTCGGCCGCCTCGCGCTGCTCCGGTGAATTGGTGAGGCGCGGTCCGTACCGGTCGGTCAAGTGCCAGATCGTGTCCATCACCTGGGAGTTGCGAAAACCCTCCGCGCGGATGCGGGTGACGATGTCCAGGTCCACGGGCTCCTGGGCGAAGGTGGTGAGGACACACGGAGAGGCCGCGAGTACGGCGAGGGCTAGGAAACGCTGCATGGGGAGCTCCTGGGCAAGAACGACGATCGGCGACCCAATCAAAATAGCATGGGCGTCGCTCTTGGGTGCTCCCCGCCCGTGCCCTTCCGGTTCCGTTCCCTTCCTGCCCTTCCTGTCTTCCTGCTATGTCTGCTTCTGGTCAGGCATGCGCCGCCGCCCATGCCTGACCAGAAGCAGGCATAGCAGGAAGGCAGGAAGGGAACGGAACCGGGAGGGCACGGGGAGTCGCCGCGGCCCTACGCCGACGGAACCGGTCTACTTGGAGGGGGCAGAGCTCTTCTCGGCCGGGAACTCCAAGTGCCGCTCGATCTCCTTCACCAACTGGGGAATCGACAGGTGAGCGATGTCCGCATCGTGCTCCACGGTCACGGCCCGGACCGTGCCGCCCGCCACCTTGCGGAGCTCGCCGAGGAAGCGCGTGGAGGTGAACAGTTCGAGCTGTTCGATCCCGTGCTCGGCGACCTGCAACCCGGTCCACGTGGCGACCTCCTTCGCAAAACGCCGAAGGCGCTCGTCGCTCTCGTGTCCGAGCGAAGCGCTGTTGTGGCCCTCGCGCCCCGATCGCGGCGAGGGACGTCCGTGCTGGAGCTCCTCCCAATGCTCGAGCAACTCTGCCTGGTCCTCGAGGTGGATGCGGCCGTGACTCGTGCGCGTGCATTGGAGGAGCCGCGCGCGGGTGCGGTCGGCGGCGAGTACCCAACGAATCGGAGTGGCGTTCATGGAGTCCTTTCTGATCACTCGGCCCTGGCGGAGCTGTTCCGCCTCGATCCTGCGGTCGAAGAGCGCCTGAGCCAGCTCCTCGACGGTGTCCGTGGGAGACTCGAACCGGAATCGGTCGTCCGGTTGCACCTCGAGCGGCGGCTCGAAGCGTTTCTGCGCCCCGAGGTAGACGGTGAAGTCCGCATCCGAGACCTCGCGCTCGCCCGCTGCGCGGCGACGCATCCGCTCGCGCGTCACGGCCTCGGATGCCGCTGCCTCCACCAGTATACACGGGGCTCCGATGCCGTGTGCGGTCGCCGCGAAGCGCTGGCGCTCCGTGCGCCGCGCGAACGCCGCGTCGATGACGACCGAGCGCCCGTGCGCGAGGTGACGCCCGGCAGCCTCGAGCAGGGAGTCGTAGGTCGAGCGGCTCATCTCCGCCGTGTACGGCCCGGCGCCGAAGGCCGCGGCGCGATGCTCGTGGAGCGGTAGTCCCGCGATCTGTTTGCGCCTGACGTCGCTGCGCAGCACCGCGGCTCGCAGGGGCCTGGCGAGGCGCCGCGCGAGGAAGCTCTTGCCCGAGGCGGGCAACCCGCACATGAGCACCAGGACCGGCGGCAGCTCGTAGGACGCAGCCAGTTGGAAGTAGCTCATGGCCTCGCGCCGCGCCGCCTCCCGCCGCTCGCCGCCCGGCTCCGACCCGCGGGCGCTCATGGAGGCCACCTTCGCCCGCACCATGGCGCGGTAGCCCTTGTAGAAGTTCACGATCCGCGCGAGGTCCGGATCGCCGGCCAGCTCGCCGTAGCGGCGTACGAGGAAGGCGGCGAAGGCCGGGTAGCCGCGCCGGTCGAGGTCCATCGCGAGGAAGGCGAGGTCGCAGGCGACGTCCCCGTGGCGAAAGCGCTCGTCGAACTCGATGCAGTCGTACGCGACGATCCCGTCCACCATGTAGCAGAGGTTTCCGGCGTGGAGGTCGCCGTGGCCCTCGCAGATCCGGCCCTCGCGGACCCTTCGGGTGAAGAGGGTGCGGTGTTCGCCGAGCGCCGCGCGCGCGCGGTCCTCGAGGAACGAGTGCATTCGTCTCGACACGGTCCACAGCGGACTCGCGGGGTCGGCGAACTCGCGCGTCTCCGCGAAGTTCTCGAGCACGATGGCCGCGATCGCTCCGGGCGAGCCGAACCGGTCGATGCTCGGGCCGCGGGTCGCGTCGCCGTGGAAGGCGACCAGGAGCTCCGCGAGGGCGTTCATCTGTTCGTTGTCGACTTCGCCCTCATCGAGGAGGCTCGCGAGCATCCGGTGCTCGGGGAGGCGCACCATCTCCACCGCCCAATCGATCGTGGCTCCCTCGCCACCCATCCGGATCACCCCGGCATCGTCGCGGCGGACCGGTACGACTCCGAGGTAGACATCCGGTGCGAGGCGCCGGTTGAGGCGCACCTCCTCCTCGCAGAAGTGTCGCCGCCGCTCTGGCGTCGAGAAGTCGAGGAAGGGGAGGGCGATATCCTTCTTGACCTTGTACACGCGGTCGTCGACGAAGAAGAGCATCGAGATGTGGGTCTCGAGTGTCGTCACAGCGCGCGGCGGGCCGGCGTAGGCCTCCGGCCGCGCCAGTGCGGATCGGATCGACTCCATTTCAGATCAGCCAGGTGCGGCCCGGTTTGCGCACCGCGAGCACGGGCGCTTCCGCCCGTTTCAGGACGGACCAGGTCACGTGACCGAGCACGAAGCCGGAGAGTCCGGTGTGTCCGTGGGTACCCATGACGAGGAGCTGCGCGGGGTCCAGTCGATTCAGGATCTCCTCGACGGGATCGCCCTCCACGAAGATGCGCTCGACCTCGGTCCCGTGCCAGTCGAAAGCCTCCATCCGCTCGTCGAACTCGGATCGGACCCGCCGGCGCAGGCTGGCGAGCTCGTACCGGGGCCAGCCGAGGACCGTGGCCTCCTCCCCCGCGTAGGCGACAGTCGGCGCCTGGAAGCAGTGCAGCACGGCGAGCCTCGCTCCGAGGAGCCGCGCCAGGTTGCGCGCCGTCTCCAGCGCGACGTCGTCGTGCGGCGAGAGGTCGACCGTCGCGATGACCCGCTCGACGGCCTCGTAGGGCGAAGGTTGCAACCAGACCCCGCAGTGCGCTCCGGCGAGGACGGCGCGCGCCGTGCGGCCGAGCTCGAACGCGCCCCGCTCGCGGTGCGTGCCGAGGAAGAGGAAGTCGGGTGAGGTCTCCCGCGACCGGTCGATCAGCTCCTTGCCGGGCTCGCCGGGCAGGACCACCAGTCGCTCGGTGAGCTCGCCCGGGTCGAGGCCCGTATCGAGCTCGAGCTGGCCGAGGCGCTCGCGAACGACACCCTCGGCCTCCGCGAGCGCGCTCTGGTGCATCTCGGCCAGCATCTTCTTGTCGATGCCGATCCAGAGTGCCGGTGGCACGGGGACCGCGTGCAGGAGCTCGATCCGCGCGTCGAAGCGCCGCGCATTCATGGCGGCGGCGTGCACGGCGTGTCCCTTCCCGTCGACCCCGACGAGAAGCTTCCGGATGGCGCGTTCAGGGCCCATGGTCAAGTCTCCAGTTCGCGGATCGAGGCCGTCGGCGCGGCCTCGCGCACGCCCGGTTCCCGCCCTGAGTGTCGTCCGCGGAGTGCCGCGAGTCCGTGCGCCGAAGTGCTTAGGGGCGCCGGGACTAGTACGGAGGCGGGACTAGTACGGAGGCGGGAACAAATCCGCCGCCACTCGCCGCCGCTGCGGCGGCGAGTGGCGGCGGACTTGTTCCCGCCTCCGTATTGGCGCGGCTGGCCAGGCGTGCGCGCGCGTCGTCCTCGTGGCCGCCTCGTACCTGAACCAACCCGTGGAGCTCGAGGCTTCGCGCGGCCGGCTCGCCGTGGCGGCACGCGCGGCGGGCGTGCCGCAGCTCCTGTTGCGCTTCGGGTACGGACCGCCCGTGCGCCCCACGCCACGGCGCGGGGTCGAGGAGGTCTTCATCCCGCAGTCGGAGGCTTCTCAACCCTCGGGCGCTGCTCCCGAGCGTTGAAAGAATCCGGGCTGCGTGCGCTCCACCTTGCCCAGCCGCACGCGAACCTCGTGCTCGCCGACCAGCGACGCGAGGGGCACGCGGCCGTTCGGCGCCGGTTGCCCGTCGAGCTCGATCTCGGCGACCCCGCGCTCGACGCCGTCGGGGTTCTCGACCACGATGTGGCAGGTGCACTCGGCGCGCCGGATCACCGCCTCGTACCGCCGCCAACTCGCGGGCACGCAGGGGTCGATGACGAGCTCACCGTCCTCGAGCCGCAGGCCGAGGATCGCTTCCACCCCGAGCCGCCAGGTCCACGCCGCCGCGCCCGTGTACCAGGTCCAGCCGCCGCGGCCCACGTGCGGCGGGACGCCGTAGACGTCCGCGGCGACGACGTAGGGTTCGACGCGGTAGGTGCGCGCGCTCGCCTCGTCCTCCGCATGGAGCACGGGGTTCATGAGCCGGAAGAGCCGCTCCGCCTCGCTGCCCGAGCCGATGGCTGCGAAGGCCCAGGCGAGCCACGCGGCGGCGTGCGTGTACTGCCCGCCGTTCTCGCGCACGCCGGGCGGGTACGCCTGGATGTAGCCGGGGTCGCGCGAACCCTTGTCGTAGGGCGGCCAGAGCAGGCGCACGACGCGACCGGGACGGCGCACGAGGAGCCGCTTCGCGGAGAGCAGGGCGCGGGCTGTACGCTCCGGATCTCCGGCGCCTGAGAGCGCCGCCCACGATTGGGCGATCGAGTCGAGGCTGCCCTCGGGCGAGCTGCGCGAGCCGAGCACGTTGCCCGCGTCGTCCCAGGCGCGCCGGTACCAGGATCCGTCCCAGGCCTCGCGCTCGACCGTGGCCGCGAGCTCGCGCGCATGTTTGCGCCAGCCCTCTGCCTCGGCGGCGTGTTCGGTGCGCTCGCAGGCACCGGCGAAGGCGTTGCACGTCGCGATCATGAACCACGCGAGCCAGACGCTCTCGCCCTTGCCGGCCTGACCGACGCGGTTCATCCCGTCGTTCCAATCGCCGTCGCCGATGAGCGGCAGGCCGTGCGGCCCGGCCGTCTTGGCCCGTTCGAGCGCGCGGCGGCAGTGCTCCATGAGCGGCCAGCTCTCCGCCGTGGACGGGTACGTCGCGTAGCGGTCACGTTCCTTCGCGGCGAGCGGCTCGCCCACGAGGAACGGGACCTCCTCCATGAGGAGCGAGACGTCGCCGGTCGCGCGCACGTAGTGCGCCGCGACGAACGGCAGCCAGAGCATGTCGTCGGAACAGCGCGTGCGCACGCCGCGTCCCGACGGCGGGTGCCACCAGTGCAACACGTCGCCGGCCTCGAACTGGTGGCGCGCCGCCTCGATGATGTGCGCGCGGGCGAGATCGGGGCGCGAGAAGAGGAGCGCCATGACGTCCTGGAGCTGGTCGCGGAACCCGAACGCACCACTCGACTGGTAGAGGCCAGTGCGCCCGAAGAGGCGCGCGCTCAGGTTCTGGTAGGGGAGCCAGCGGTTGAGGAGCAGGTCCATCGACGCGACGGGGGTCGTGACCTGAACCGCGCGAAAGACGTCCTCCCACCCCTCGGCGAGCTCGCGCCAGGCGCGCTCCGGGCGCCCGTCGCGGGCCATCGCGCGCACGAGCTCGAGCGCTGCGGCGCGGCTGCGCGCCTGCCCGAGGAAGAAGTGGACCTCGCACTCCGCGTGGGGACCGAGGTCGAGGTGGACCTGCAGGGCGCCGCACGCGTCGCGGCCCGCGTCCGTCCGCCCGGAGAGCCCCCAGCGCGAGAGCGCGGCGGGCTCGGCGAGACTCCCGTCGCGGCCGAGGAATTCGCGCCGGTCGGCGGTGAAGCCGTGCACCGGCCGGTCCGTGGCGAGGAAGGCCGTGCGCCCCTCGAACTCGGGGTTCCAATCGCATCGGGCGAGCAGCGCGGCGTCCGCGGCGACGGACTCGGGCACGATGCGGCCGCGCGTCCGCGCCGGGGTGACGCCCAGCACCCACTCGACGAAGATCGTCGCCGTCACGCGCCGCGACCGTCCCCACATGTTGCGCACGCGCAGCCGGACGATCTGCACGGGTTCGACGGGATCGATGAAGACGGTCGTCGCCTGGGCCAGTCCGTGACTGTGGTGCAGCCAGCGCGTGTACCCCGCGCCGTGGCGGACCTCGTAGGCGCCCGGGCCGGGGGCGGGGGCGGGCGTCGTCGACCAATACCTGCCCGTCTCCTCGTCGCGCAGGTAGAGGACCTCCGCCGGCTCGTCGGTGACGGGGTCGTTGCGCCAGGGCGTGAGCCGGTTCTCGCCGCTGTTCTCCGCCCATGTGTAGCCGATGCCCGCCTCGGAGACGAGGCAGCCGAAGCCCGGGTTCGCGAGGACGTTGCACCAGGGCGCGGGCGTCCGCTCCCCGGGCGCGAGGCGGATGACGTACTCCTTCCCATCCGCGCTGAAGCCCCCGATGTCGTTGTCGAAGAGGAGCGTCCCCTTCGGCGGCAGCGGCTCCGTCTCCTCCGGCTCCGCCAAGGCCGGCGCGGGCGCGAAGCGCGGCAGCTCGTGCACGGGTCGTTGGAGCCGCCGCATGTGGTCCGCGAGCGTGCCGTGCCGCGCGTCGAGGATCGCGGCGGCGACGGACTCGAGGAACGTGAGCTCCTCCGCGGGCACGCTCGGGCCGCGCACGAGGAAGATGCCGCCCTTGCGGTTCATCCAGCGCTCGACCCCGCGCGCGGCGATCACGCGCGCGAGTCGCCCCTGTACATCGTCCTCGTAGCGCACTCTGCCCCCGTGGAGTACGACGAGGTCGACCACGAGCCCCCGTCGCCGCCAGAGCGCCTGCGCTACGAGCACTTCGTCGAGCAGCTGCGTGTCGTCGAAGTCGGAGAGGCGCAGCACCACGATCGGCACGTCACCGGAGATACCGTGGCCGTAGAGGCGCGGCTGTCCGAGGCGGTTCGCGGCGATGGTGGCCGGCGCAGCGCGGAGCGCCGAGTTAGGGAAGAGGACCGCCGAGAGCAGGCGACCGGCGTGGGGCAGGAGTCGCGGGTCGAGGTGCAGCTCGTCGACCGCGCGCGAAGCCTCGGCCGCGGCGCGCCGGAAGCCCCGCGTGATCGCGTCCGACGTCTCGAACCGGGCGCTCCGAGCCAGGGCTTCGTAGCGTGACTTCGCGGCCAGGGTCAGGAACGCGAGGCTCGTGCGCGAGCGCGGTGGGAGCACGACCTCGACCTGGATCGCGAGGATCGGGTCGAGCACGAAGCCCGTCGTGCCCGTGAGCCCCTCACCCACGGTCGCGAGTGCGCGCGGTCGCCGCGCGCTCCCGCCGCGACCGAGGAAGCGCTCGCGGTCCGTCTCGAAGCCGATGCGGCGCACGCCCGGTCCGGTCGCGACGAGCCGGTGCAGGAGGACGGCGGTGGGATCGTCGGGCGAGCGCGGGCGCCGGTGGAAGAGCAGGGCGCCGGAGGCCGCGTGGACCGCGCTCTTCACGAAGAGCTTGTCGAACGCCGGGTGTCGGTCGGCGGCGTCGAGTGGCGCGAGTGAGACTTCCGCGTAGGTCGTGATCGTGAGCTTGCGCGGCACGTCCGTCTCGTTCATGAGCTCGAGCGTGCGGAGCTCGACGTCGTCCTCCGGCGCGATGGCGAGCTCCATGCGCATGGAGATGCCGTGGTCGCGCCGGTGCAGTTCGACGAAGTGCGGGTGATACCGGAGCTGGAGCTCGTCGGGCACGGCGCCGGTCGGGCGGCGGCCGGCGGACCAGAGCGCGCCGGTGTCCTCGTCGCGAACGTAGATCCAATACCCCACGTCGTCGCACGTCGGATCGTTCGAGGCGCGCGTCATCGCGATCCCGCGCCAGTGCAGCCAGCCCCCGCCCGAGTCGGTGAAAACCTCGCCGAGCTTGCTGCCCCCGAGCGCGTGCGCCTCGGGGAACGGCCCCGCCATGTGCGGCGTCCAGGGCAGGAGCTCGGGGCGCGCCACGGCGTCCCCGGGCACGGACGCGGGATCCCTGTGGGGCGCTTCAGCCGGCAAGGCCGTCGGTACCTGCTCGTACAGGAGCAGCTCGGCCGTCCGGATCAGGGCGTCCCCGTGGAACCGGCGCACCATCACGTCGGCGTTCAGGTAGTTGTCGATCGCGGCCAGGATCATCCCCTGGTGGTGCGACATGTAGGAGCGCACGATCGCGAATCGCCGTCCGTCGAGCCGTGCGGTCGTGAAGTCGATGGACTCGTACAGGCCGTATGGGCCCACCATCCCCAGGTCGGCGAGCCGTGCCAGGTTCCGGGCGACGTCCGCGGGTCGCATCGACACCGCCAGGACCGTCGCATAGGGCGTGATCACCAGGTCGTCCGCGAGTCCGCGCTTGAAGCCGAGCCCCGGCACGCCGAACGCGCGGTACTGGTAGTTGCGGTCGGAGTCGAACAGGTAGTAGCCGGACTCCGAGATGCCCCATGGCACGCCCCGTTCCCGTCCGTAGGCAATCTGCGTGTCGAGCGCCGCGCGGCAGCTCTGGCCGAGGAACGTTCCGGGCACGCTCTCCTGGAGCAGGGTCGGCATGAGGTACTCGAACATCGTCGCGCCCCACGACAGGAGGGCGACCGAGCCGCCGGTCCGCGCCGCCGGACGTCCGAGATGGAACCAGTGCTCGAGCGGCACGTCGCCCTTGGCGATCGCGAAGAGGCTGGTGAGGCGCGCCTCCGAAGCGAGCAGGTCGTAGTGGTTCGGGTCGAACCGGTCGGCGCTCACGTCGTAGCCGATGCGGAAGAGGTGACGATCTTTGTCGTAGAGGAGCGCGAAGTCCATCCCGAGCGCATCTTCCTTCGCCTGCGCGCCGATGCCGAGAAGCTCGCTGTGCAGCGAGCGCGCGTTCGACTCCGCCGACGCGAGCGCGGTCTCGAGCGCCGACGTCCACTCGGACAGCTCGCGGCGCGCCTCGTCCGACTGATCCGCCGCATGCGCGAGCAGCTCATCCATGGGCTCGCGGGCTCGAGCGCAGAGTCCGGGGATGCCGTCGAGCGCGGGGACGGGGGTGAGCATCGCCCGGAGCGCGCGCCAGGGCTCGGCGAGCACCGGCGACTCCGCGAGGACGGCCGGCGCTTCGCGGAGGACCGCGAGCCACGGCAGGAGCAGCTCCGTCTCTCGGCGGAGATCCCGGAGGTGCTGGTGCATGCGGTCGAACCACCGCCGCAGGCCGCGCAGGGCGAGGATGTCAGCGGGACCGCCGGTCGTCTCGATCGCGTCGAGCAGGGCCCGGTCGAGGGCCGGGCAGTCGACGTCACAGGCCGTGGCGAGAGTCGCGACCCAGGCCTCCGGCTCGTCCGGCTCGAGCTCGAGTCCACGCTCGATCCGCGCGACCTCGTCCCGGAGGCTCCGCCACGGTGCCCCGCGGGCCTCGCACGCCGCGATCTTCGCGAGGATCCCCCCGAGCACGCGCAGGGTGTCCTGCACACCCTCGCCCTGCGCCCGGCGCAGGACCGGCGCGGACGCGATCGCGGCGCAGGCCTGTTCGAGCGCCACGAGGCTCACCGCGAGGTTCCCGCTGTCGACCGTCGACACGTACCGCGGTTCGAGCGGCGAGAGCGTGTGCGTGTCGTACCAGTTGAGGAGGTGCCCGCGGTAACGCTCGAGGCGCTCGAGGCTCTCGAACGACGCGCGCAAGCGGAAGACGAGCTGGGGCAGGCTGAGGTAGCCGAGGTCGTAGGCCGCGAGGGTCGACAGGAACATCATGCCGATGTTGGTCGGCGACGTGCGGTGGGCGACGACGGCGCCCGGGTCCTGCTGGAAGTTGTCCGGCGGCAGCCACTGTTCCTCGGGACCGACGAAGGTCTCGAAGAAGAGCCACGTGCGGCGGGCGATCGCGCGCAATTCGAGCCGCTCCGCCGCGGTCATGTCGTCACGCCGCCGGCGGGGGGGGCGGCTCACGAAGTGCGCGATCTCGGGCGCGGCGAACCACAGGCCGAGGAGCGGAACCGCCACGAGGAGCACGCCGGGGTCGGTGGCCCAGAGCAGGACCGCGAGGAGGACGGCGAACACCGGGCTCGCGGCCATCTCGGTCCACACGAGCGCGTGCGGTCCGCGCCCGCTCAGGAGCCGCGCCGTGTGCTCCGCCGTCCGCCACTGCAACAGACGCCGGCGGGTCCAGAGCACGCGCGCGACCGTCCGCAGGATCGCGTCCGCGCTCACGAGCGCCTCGTGCGGGAGGAACACCCAATAGAGGAGCCAGCGACCGAGGTTCGGGCCCATGTTCCGGGCGAACCACCGCGCCCGGTGATCGCTCGTGTGCCGGCGCCGGCGCGCGAGGTCGGTCACGAGCTCGGTGAACATGTGCGCGCCGGGCACGATGAGGGTGAGCATGGTCCAGGCGAGCGGCGACCCGGGCAGGAAGGTCCAGCTCGCGACGAGGAGCAGCAGGAGGTTCGGCCCGAGCAGGCTCCGCCGCATGTTGTCGAAGATCTTCCAGCGATCGATGGCGGTGAAGTACGAGTCCACCTTGCCGCCCCCGACCGCCGGCACGCGCGCGCGCAGCCACGGCAGGAGCTGCCAGTCGCCCCGGACCCAGCGGTGCAATCGCCGCGCGTAGGCGAGGTAGTGCGGCGGATACTCCTCGAAGAGGATCGTGTCCGTCGCCAGCCCCACGCGACCGTGCAGGCCCTCGAAGAGGTCGTGGGAGAGCAACGCGTTCTCGGGCGCGCGCCCCGCGAGGCTGCGATCGAACGACTCGACGTCGTAGATGCCCTTGCCGATGTAGGCCCCCGTCCCGAAGAGGTCCTGGTACACGTCGGAGACGGCGCGCGTGTAGATGTCGAAGCTCGCGTCGCCGGAGAAGAGCCGCGTGAAGAGCGAGCGCGGGCCGGAGGTCGGAGAGACCTCGACGCGCGGCTGCACGACCGTGTAGCCGGAGACGACGCGCCCTGTCTCGGGATCGAAGCGGGCCCGGTTCATGGGGTGCGCCATCGTCCCCACGAGCCGCGCCGCGGCGCCGCGCGGCAATTGCGTATCGGTGTCGAGCGTGATGACCCACCGGACGTCCGCGAGCGCCGCGCGCTCGCCCTCGTCCGCGATCCAGGTCGTGTCGTCGCGGCCCGCGAGGAGGCGGGCGAGCTCCTCGAGCTTGCCGCGCTTGCGCTCCCACCCCATCCAGCAGCCCTCGGACTCGTTCCAGAGTCGGCGCCTGTGCAGGAGGTGGAAGGGCCGGTGCCCGGCGCCGGCCCCGTACTTCGCGTTGAGCAGACGGATCCCCGCGCGCGCGCTCGCGAGGATGTGCTCGTCGTCGGGTTCCGTCTCGCTCTGCGCGTCGAGCCAGTCGCCGAGAATCGCGAAGTGGAGTGCGGGATCAGGGTTGGCGAGGTAGTGTCGCTCGAGCTGGCGCACGAGCGCCTGGACGTCGTCCGCGCTCCCGAGCAGGGTGGGCACGACGACGAGCGTCTCGTGCCCGGGGGGAATGCCGGCGGTGAAGTCGAGGCGCGGGAGCGTGCGCGGCGGGAGCACGTGCGTGACGAGCCACTGGATGAAGGTGACGGCGAGGGTCGAGGCGGGCAGCACGGTCAGCGCCGCGCCGAGGATCGTCGCGAGCGTCCCGGCCCGGCTGACCGCGAGGGCGACCAGGGGCACCGCCCAGAGCCCGAGCGTCGCGAGGCCGATCCCGCCGAGGTAGAGGCCCGTCGCGTGGTCGGTGAGGAAGCGCCGGCAGCGCCTGCGCCACGTCGGGCGGAATCCCAGGACGCGCTCGAAGGCGCGCCGCTCGTCGCCGATCAGCATCTCGCCGACGTGTCCGAGCGGGCTCTCGCGCGCCATGCGCACGGCCGCCCGGGCCACCTCGAGCTCCGACCTGCCCGTGCCCCAGGCGAGCTCCTCCACGGCCGCGAGGACGCGGTCCCGCGTCTCGAACGCCAGCTGCCGGTGCGCCCCGGCGGGGTCTTCGCACAAGGTCCGCTCGACGAGGCTCGTCGCGAGGAAGACGCGCTTCCACTGGACGACGTCCACGGCGCCGAGCAGGTGAATGGCGCGGCCGACGCGCTCTTCGTCGTCGAGCAGGGCGGCGAGCGGGACGCCCGGCAGGGCTCCGGCCGGCGGGTCGATCGCGGGGAATCGCGCGGCGAGTCCGGCGACGAGCGTGGTGAGCGCTTCGATCCGGAGCATGGTGGGGAGCGCCCAGAGCTCCCCGATCCGGAGCGGGCGTAGCTCCTGGTAGCCCACGAGGAACTGGATGGCCGAGCGCTCGTCGAGACCGAGCTCCGTCCGGGACAGGAACTCCCGCGCGATAGCGTGGACGCGCGGCTCCCCGCTCTCGAGCCCGACCAGCCGCGAGTAGAAGCCCGGCGGCATGTCCGCGCCGATCTGCCGGATCGCGCGGAGCACGAGGTAGTCGTTGTCGAGGAACCACTCCGCGATCTTGCGGACCTCACCCTCGTGCTCGACGGAGAGGATGTACGGTCGCAGGGCCTCGATGTAGCGGCGCGTGGCGGCGAGGTTCCCCAGCAGCCCGTGCCCGGTGCCCCGGCTCAGGCGCGCTCGCGCACGCTGCGCACGGGGCGCGCGCTCCATCGCACACCCGGCATGAGCGTTCGCCAGCCGCGCTCCGAGGGCTTCGAGCGACGCTGGGTCCTGGAGCTCCGGTGTTTCCGGCGAGCTCGGGCCCCCGGTCACATGTGACCCTCGCGGTGCAGTCCCGCGAAGGGGCTGGAGCGCCCGGACTCGCGCGCGGCTCGCCATCCGCGCTCGGCCGGACACACGTCCTGGATGAGCAGCAGCGGGATCGACCCGTGCGCGACGAGGTGCCGCGCGTGGCTCCCGTACGGGACGTCGCAGCTCCCCGTGTGACCGTGCGCGGCGAGCACCACGAGGTCCGCGCCCTCCCGCTCGGGCGCGTGGATGAGCGCCTCGCGCACGTCCGCGTCGCGGAGGATCAGCGTCCGGACCTCCAGCCCCTCGACGGCCATCCGGGCGCGGAGCTCGCCGATGTAGGCTTCGGCCGCGGCCCAATTCGCGCGTTCCAGCTCCGCCGCGAGGTCCTGGATTGTGCCCGTCGCGTGGGCGGGCATGCCGATCTCCGGCGTCGGGACGACGTGGAGCAGGAGGAATTCGGAGCGATAGAAGCGCGCGATCCGCTCGGCGACCGGCAGGACACACTCCGCGCGCCGCGAGCCGTCGAGCGGGACGACGACCCGCGCGAAGTGGACCATCGGCGAAGGCTGCGGGGGGCAGGAAGCGGGCACCAGCAGGAGCGAACACGGGGCGAGCGAGGCCACCTTCTGGGTCGTGGTGCCGAGGTCCCAGCCGCCGAAGCCGTGCTCGCCATGGCTCGCGAGGACCGCGAGATCGACTCGCTCTTCCTCGATCACGCTCAGGATCTGTTCCGCGGCGTAGCCCTGCACGAGCCGGGTCTCGACCACGAGCTCGGAGTGGCGCACGCGCTCGCGCTCCTGCTCGAGGTACTTCTCGGCTTCCGTGCGCGCCACCTGCCAGTCGAGAGCATCTGCGGGCTGGTGCACCATGCCGGGCCGCACGGGCTCGAGCACGTGGAGCAGGGTGACCTCGGAGTCCCACGTGCGGGCGAGCGACAGAGCGTAGGGCAGGACCCGCTCGCCGAGCTCGGTCCGGTCGAGGCAGACCAGGACGCGACGCATGCCCTCGCCGAAGTCCCCGAGCGCGGTGGGGGCCGCCTCCGCCCGCGCGTGGGCACGCTCCTCGTTCATGGTCAGCTCCTTCATTCGGACGTCGCCGGGTCGCGGTCACCCAGCACGACGCGCACGCCCGGGCCGCCGCCGGCTCGACGAAGCATACAGGATGAGCGTACGACCCGGGCCCCGCGCTTACCTGGGGCCATGGGCGAAGTGGCTCGAGGACAATGGCGCAGGCGGCGCCGCGTACGCGAGCGTACGAACTCTCAGGGCGGCGCCTACGGACAGTGGCGAGCCGTGCGATCGGCCGCCGGCGACTACCTTGCTGCTGCGAGAGTTGCGAACATGCGACGGAGCCCTACGACACCTTCCCTCCACGAGCTCTCGAAGTCCGGACTCGGTGCGCGCCGGCACTTCGCGAGCTCCCGGGACCTCCTCCAGTTCATCGCGGGGAGCACCCTCGACGGGCTGATCGCTCCGGTGCTCGAGGAGCTCGAGGAGCTCGGGGAGCTCGAGGAGCTCGGGGACGAGGAGACATGGGAGCTCACCATGACGCTGGCCGGGGATTCGGCCGGCTCCCCGATGGACCGGGCCCCACTGGACCGGGCTGCACGGCGGTCCGATGCTGACGCCCCCGCCTGCGATCCCGAACCCGAGTCCGAAGCGCGGCTCGTCCACGCACGGGGCTGAGCGCGCCGGCGTGCCGCCCGCTCCGCCGGCGCGCCCGGCCTGGCACGCGCAGTCCAGCGCCGACGTGCTCGCGGGGCTCATGGCGCTCGTCGTGCTCGCGCCCCCGCTGGCGGACGCCCTGCACCTCGTCCGTCCGAGCGCTGCGGAGCTGGGTTTCGTGCTCGCCCTGTCCTCCCTGCCGCTCTGGATCGGTCAGGCGGGGAAGGCGTGGAGCCGAGCGCGCGAGGAGGGAGCGCGGGGCGCGGCCCGGCCGGCGCGGACCCCTGTGGAGCGCGGTGGAGGCCCGAATCCAGGAACAGATTGAGGGGATCCAGCGCGTCGTGGCATCCTCCTCCACCAGCACTCGGGGCCTGGCGCCCACTCGGAGGAGCCCACCATGAGCACGCAGGTCAAAGCCGCAGTCGCCCTCGTCGTGGTCTCCGGCATCGCGTGGGTCGTCTGGTCCAGTGCGTTCCCCGGCGGACCCGACGCGGCTGCCGAGGCGCCGTCCGAGATCCAAGTCGTTCGGCCGGCACCGGAGCCAAAACCGGAGCGAGTGCAGCTCGTCACGCCCGAGCCGGTTCCCGATCCGCCGGCGCCGACCCCGAGGGTGCGCAAGCGGGACACCGCCGCCACCACCGCCCAAGAGACGAGCAGGCCGGCGCCCGAGCGCGTCGTCGCGCCGCCCCCGCAACCCGCCGCGCCGGGCACGATCTCGGGCATCGTCGTCGACGTGAACGGCCAGCCGGCCGACGCGAGCGTGGCGGCGGTGAGGGCCAGTGGCTCGCTGCGCATGACCACGGAGCGGTCCGATGAGCAGAAGGGCAAGTTCGAGTTCACCAACCTGGGGGATGGCGAGTTCACGATCACGGCGAGCACGAAGGCCGGTCAGGTCGCGATTCAGGGCGGCGTGCGAATCGATTCGACGCAGGGGGTTGCCGGCCTGAGACTGACCTTGGAGCAGGGCGCGCCCTTGAAGATCACCTTCGACGGCTCCCACGACACGGCGCGTTGCGCTGTGACCAGCAACAGCGTGCTCATCCACGACTTCACGCTGCGCAAGGGGCAGACGGCCGAGATCACCGTCCCCCCGGGCATGGTCTTCCTTCAAGTCTACGGGGGCGCGGGTGCCGACCGGACCGTGTACGAGGAGCGCTCGCTCAGCGTCTTCTCCGGCGAGGAGAACGAGACGACGTTCGTGATCCGATAGGGCCCTCGCGCTACGTGGTCTCTGCGACGTGCCGGTGCCCGCGCCCGATCCGGTCGAATCCGGACGGGAGCGGGGTGCTCGACCCGCACGGATACGGCACCGGAGCACGTCCCGGAGCGCTCTCTCGCGGCTGCGGCCGAGGGGCGCGTCCGGGCGGTGGCCACCGCCGGTCTTCTTCGCTGAGTCGTCGCGCGCGAGGACCTTGCGCGCGAGGACCTTGCGCGCGAGGACCTTGCGCGCGAGGACCTTGCGCGCGAGGGACCTCGTGAAGGACCTCGTGAGGGACCTCGTGAAGGACCTCGTGAAGGAAGCGCGCGGGCGCGGGCGCGCGCGAGTAGGGTGCGTGCTGCTCCTACTCGGACCCCTTCCAGCCCGGACCGCGCACCACCTGACCCGGCGTCGCGCCAGTGTGCTCGCCGGCCTCGAGCACCTGGACGCCGTTGACGAAGACGTGCTCGACGCCCGTGGCGAGCTGGTGCGGCTTCGCGAACGTCGCGTGGTCCTCGATCGTGAGCGGGTCGAAGACGACGACGTCCGCGTAGGCGCCCGCGACCAGGCGCCCGCGACCTTCGAGCCCCAGGTTGTCCGCCGGTAGCGACGTCAGCCGGCGGATGGCTTCGGCGAGCGGGATCACGGCGCGGTCGCGCGAGTAGTGTCCGAGCAGGCGGGCGAAGTTGCCGTACGCGCGCGGGTGGGGGTTCGACTTCAGGAACACGCCCTCGGGCGCGGGCGATCCGGCGTCCGAGCCGAAGGAGACCCACGGCAGGGCGATCTGCCGCTCGATGTTCTCCTCGGACATGAGGAAGTAGATCGTGCCCACGCGGCTGTCGTCCTCGATGACGAGATCGATCGCGGCTTCCTCCGGCGAGACACCGCGCAGCTTCGCGACCTCGGCCAGGGTCTTGCCGGTCAGGGGCTTGAGCGCGTCGTTCTTGAACCCGACGAGCAGGACGCGGTCGGGCGAGCCAGCCGCGAGCAGGAGGTTCTCCCACTCGTCGGTCGCTTCCCGCATCTCCCGTGCGACGCGTTCGCGAACGGCGGGATCGCGCAGGCGCTCGACCCATTTGTCGTGGCCGCCCTCCTGGACCCAGGGTGGCATCGCCGCGTCCAGGCCGGTCGCGCCGGCGGGATACGTGTACATGTCGGCGGTGATGTCGAGACCGCGCGCACGCGCCGCCTCGACCTTGGCGATGACGGCGTCCATCTTCGGCCAGTTCTCCTCGCCCGCGGCCTTGAGGTGGTAGATCTCCGCGCCGATGCCGGCGCGCTCGGCGATCTCGAGCACCTCGTCCACGGACTCGAGCAGCCGGTTGCCCTCGCTACGCATGTGCGTGATGTAACGCCCGCCGTACTCCGCAGCGACCTCGCACAAGGCGACCAGCTCGTCCGTCCCGGCGTAGCACGCGGGAGCGTAGATCAAGGAGGACCCGACCCCGAGCGCGCCCTCCTCCATGGCCTGGCGCACGAGCGCGCGCATCCGCTCGAGCTCTTCGGCATCGGGCGGGCGGTCCTCGTACCCGAGCTCGTGGATGCGTACCGTCGTCGCGCCGACGAACGAGGCCACGTTGGGCGTGATCCCGCGGCCGACGAGGAACCGGAGGTACTCGTCGAGCGTCGTCCAGTCGATGTCGTAGCGGATATCGCCTTGGCGCGCGCTGGATTCCGCTTTCATCGCGTCGTTGAGCGGGCCCATGGACCAGCCCTCGCCGAACACTTCGAGCGTCACGCCCTGGCGCGTGTCGGCCAGCGAACGACCGTCTTCGACGAGGGAATCCGTCGCCCAGGAGAGCACGTTGATGAACCCCGGGGCCACGGCGCGGCCCTCCGCGTCGATCTCGATCCGGGCCGTGGCGCCCTGGAGCTCACCGACGACTTCGATCCGGTCCCCGGTGATCGCGACGTCGGTCTGGATGGGCGGTCGACCGCTCCCATCGTAGACCATTCCATTCCGGATGATCACGTCGAACTGCCCGTCCGAACCCGGCGCGATGCAACCGGCGAGCAGCGTGGCGAGGAGGGGGAGAGGGCGGCGTCGCTTCATGGAACGATCCTCGTGCTGCGTGGGGGGGCGCCGTCAGCTCTGGAGCTCGTAGATCTTCTC
>SMVB01057210.1_pt1 | contig 28939 bp, 29 predicted proteins | sample 2456461 | NCBI WGS metagenome assembly SMVB01 (sample SAMN11095934, study PRJNA526329) | marine sediment metagenome | biome: Marine sediment; feature: Surficial sediment; material: Deep marine sediment; isolation source: Hadal surficial sediment | place: Pacific Ocean | collected 2014-05 | depth... | reverse complement strand
GGGCAAATACCGCTGGGCCGTTTGGGCGCGCCGCGGGAGATAGCAGCCCTGGTTGCTTTTCTGTGCAGCGAGGCCGCTGGCTATATTACCGGCGAGACTGTACACATTAACGGCGGCATGTACATGGGCTAACTGTTTGAAAAACAAGTGAAAATCTCTCTGTAGCTGCAGTCGTCAAAAAAAGTATTACTCGCTGTAAAAACAGAGTAAAATGCGATTCTCACACCGGCTGGCCGGTGTTGAATTCGTACTAATCTCAGGAGTGAAGAATAATCATGAGCAGCATTGAAGAACGCGTTAAGAAAATCGTAGCCGAGCAGCTTGGCGTCAACGAAGAAGACGTACAAACCGAAGCCTCTTTCGTAGAGGACCTGGGTGCAGACTCATTGGACACTGTCGAGTTGGTTATGGCCCTTGAAGAAGAGTTCGAGACAGAAATTCCAGACGAAGAAGCAGAAAAAATCACAACGGTTAAGTTGGCTATCGATTACATCACCAGTAATGAAGCCTAGTTAGCTCCGCCTTTTCAATAAGAGCCGTTTCTATTGTACGATAGAGCGGCTTTTTTTTGTTTGGCTGCAGTTGGGAACTACGACAAGAGGAGTCGGGCCGGTGATTGGTAGAAGAGTGGTTGTAACGGGATTGGGCATGATTACCGCCGTGGGTAATACGGTGGATGAAACCTGGGAAAATATTCTCGCCGGGAAGAGCGGCGCGGCCCCCATAGACAGTTTTGACGCCTCATCCTATAGCACGCAGTTCAGTGCCAGCGTTCGCGACCTGGATGTGTCGGCTTATATTTTGCCTAAAGACTCCCGCAAGATGGACCCTTTTATTCAATACGGCATGGTGGCTGGCATACAGGCCATGGAAGACAGCGGCTTCGAAGTCACCGAAGAAAATGCCGATCGAATTGGCTGTGCCATTGGCTCGGGCATTGGTGGCATAGGCTTGATAGAGAAGGCCACGGAGCTGGTCAGAACCGGCGGCCCCCGTAAGATATCACCATTTTTTGTTCCCGGCTCCATCATCAATATGATCGCGGGTAATCTGTCGGTTAAGTACGGTCTGCGCGGCCCGCAACTGGCCATTGTCACCGCCTGTACTTCGGGTACCCACAATATTGGTCTGGGCGCGCGCCTGATTGCCCTGGGCGATGCCGACGCTATGTTGGTCGGGGGTGCAGAAATGGCGACCACGCCAGTGGGCGTGGGGGGCTTTGCCGCCGCCAGGGCGCTGTCCAAACGTAACGATGACCCGCAGGCCGCCTCACGCCCCTGGGACAAAGACCGCGACGGTTTTGTACTGGGCGATGGCGCCGGGGTTATCGTGTTGGAAGAATACGAAGCGGCCAGGGCGCGCGGTGCAAAAATTTACGCCGAGGTTCTCGGCTTTGGCATGAGCGGCGATGCCTTCCACATGACATTGCCCCCGGCGGACGGACGCGGTGCAGCGGCTGCCATGCGCAATGCCGTCAACGACGCCGGCGTGGCCACTGATAAAATTAACTACATCAACGCCCACGGCACTTCCACTCCCGCCGGTGACGGCGCCGAGAGCCTGGCGGTTGAGACGGTAATGGGCGTGGATGCAGCCCAGGTTGCGGTCAGTTCCACCAAGTCGATGATTGGGCACTTGCTGGGTGCCGCTGGCGCGGTGGAGGCTATCTTTTCCATTCTGGCGATACGCGATCAGGTGGCACCCCCCACGATCAATCTGGATAACCCCAGCGACGACTGCCGGCTGAACTACGTCCCCCACACCGCACAGGAGCGAAAAATCGAGTGCGCGCTGTCCAACTCATTCGGTTTCGGTGGCACCAACGGCTCGCTGTTATTTGGCAAACCGAACTAGTCGCCCGCCGTGGTGCCCACACAAGGTCAAATTTGGGTAGATGGCTACCCTGCCAGTGCGTTGCCACTGCCCGATAGGGGCTTGGACTTCGGCGACGGTATTTTTGAGACGCTATTACTGCTGGAGGGCAAGCCGCTCTACCTCGACTTACATCTGCAGAGGCTGCAACAGGGTCTGCTTGTTCTGGGTTTTCCCAACTGTCTGGATGAGGTTTCCATGCAAATTCACCGTGCTTTGAGCGCGGGCGATTTTGCTGGCGAATTCGTCATGCGCGTAACCGTGACCCGGGGTGCCGGCCCCAGGGGTTATCTCCCGCCCAGCGATGCCAAGCCCCGGGTGATAATTGCCGTCAATAAACGCACCACGGGCTCTTTTACCCAAATGCCTGCACCCGCTCACCTGGCGCTTGCCAATATTCGCTGGGGCAGTCAGCCGCAACTGGCCGGCATCAAACACCTGAATCGGCTGGAGCAGGTTATGGCTGCCCGGGAGCGAAAGGCCGCGGGCGTCGATGAGGTGCTTATGCTGGCTCAGCAGGGGCAGGTGATTTCTGTTTCTGCAGGCAACCTGTTCATTCGCGAAGCAGACGGTTTGGTGACACCGGCTCTGGTAGATTGTGGGGTTCACGGCACCAGGCGTCGGCTTATTATGGAGAAACTTGCACCCGCACTGGGGCTGCAAGTGCGTGAGGCCGAGATAGGCCTGGCACAGTTAGAGGCTGCCGAGGAAGTGTTTTTCTGCAATGCGCTGGTGGGCGTGTGCCCGGTTGGCAGCTTTGCCGGGGCGCGTTGGCAGCGGCACGATTCCTGTGCGGCACTGCATCAACTGCTGTGTCAGGGCGGCCAGTGAAGTCTCGTCTGGCTATTGCTGTAATCGTTTTGGCCCTGGCTTTGGGGCTTGTGGGTGTTGAAGTTCAAGGCCGCTGGCAGACAAGGCTGGCCATCCCGGCGGGGGGTTATCCATTCACGGTCAATGCCGGGGAGTCGCTGCGGGGCGTGGCCACGCGCCTGCATGAACAGGGTATTCTGGCTTACCCGCGACTGCTACTCACCTATGGGCGTTGGTCCGGTTTGGATACCCGGATACGCCAGGGGGAATACCTGCTACCGCAATACCTGGATATGAAGGCCCTGTTGTTGCTGCTCGCCGAAGGTAAGGTGGTGCAATACCAGTTAACCTTGCCCGAGGGCATAAGCCTGCAGCGTGCCCTGCAAATATTAGCGGCCGATAAGCGCTTGTTGCACCGTCTGGACGGTGTGGCAGATGCGCGAATACTGGCGCTGAGTGCGCCGTACAGCAGGCCCGAGGGTTTGTTTTTCCCCGACAGTTACCACTTTGAACGCGGGGCCTCCGACTGGCAAATATTACAGCGCTCCCACCGGCGCATGCAGAGCGTGCTGGCTACCGAGTGGGCGGCGAGGGCGGACAACCTTCCGTACCGAACTGCCTATGACGCGCTTATTATGGCTTCTATTATAGAGCGGGAAACAGGCCTGCCCGAAGAGCGGGCAGAAATAGCCGGTGTGTTCGTAAGGCGCCTGCAAAAGAATATGCGCCTGCAAACAGACCCCGCCGTTATTTATGGCCTGGGTGAACATTTCGATGGAAATTTGCGCCGTCGTGACTTGCACAATGAGGCCAATGTGTACAACACCTACCGGCATCACGGCCTGCCACCTTCTCCCATTGCACTACCGGGCAGGGAGGCCATTCACGCCGCCCTAAATCCAGCGGAAGGTGATACCCTGTTCTTCGTCGCCAGGGGTGATGGCGGCCATGTGTTTTCAAGCACACTGGAGGCGCACCAGGCGGCGGTTCGACAGTATCAATTAAAACGACGAGCGGACTACCGCTCCACCCCGGAGAAACACTAAGACCTATGCTGTCCCGAGGATTATTTATCACCGTCGAAGGCGGTGAGGGAGTGGGTAAGTCCACTAATATTACTTACCTGGCCGAGCAACTTCAGCAACAGGGCGTGGAACTGGTTGTGACCCGAGAGCCCGGTGGTACGCGGCTGGCCGAAAGTATTCGGCAACTACTGTTGGATGTGTGCGAGGAGTCGGTGGGTGAAATTACCGAATTGTTGCTGATGTTTGCCGCCAGAGCGCAGCATATCGATCAACTGATAGAGCCGGCGCTGAGCGCCGGAAAGTGGGTGCTGTGTGACCGTTTTACCGATGCCACCTACGCCTACCAATGCGGTGGCCGCGGTTTGAGCGTATCGCGGGTACGACAGTTGGAGCAATTGGTGCAGGGCGAGTTGCGGCCGGACTATACCTTGCTGCTGGATGCGCCCATAGACACGGGCATGGCCAGAGCGAAGGAGCGTGGCACCCTGGACAGATTCGAGCTGGAAGGCCGTGAATTTTTTCAGCGAGTACGCGACACTTACCTGCAATTGGCCCAGGACAGCAGTGGCCGTTATCACGTTATCGACGCCAGCCTCAGCCTGGCGGAAGTGCAGGGTACGCTGGACAAGATATGCGTGGAGTTACTGGAATGCTGGGGTGTCAGGCACGGGGGCCTGCGGTGAGTGAAATTCCCACCATCAGTACGGCTCTGCCCTGGCAACGGGAGCTGTGGCTACAGTTACACAAACAGATGAGCGAGCAAAAATTGCCCCACGCCATTTTGTTAACTGGCGTGCCGTACTCGGGCAAGGCGGCGTTGGCACTGGCGCTGGCCCGGTTGTTACTGTGCCACCAGCCTGAGGCGGGTAATAACTGCGGTCACTGCCACGCCTGTGAATTGAGTAAAAGCGGTAGCCACGGCGATTTCCGCTGGCTACAGCCCGAGGCTCCCAGTCGGGTTATCAAGGTAGATCAGGTGCGACAACTGGTCGAGTTTACCGGCAAGACGGCAAGCCTGGGGCGTAGAAAGGTCATTGTAATATCGCCGGCCGAAGCGATGAATACGGCGGCGGCCAATGCCCTGCTCAAAGCACTGGAAGAGCCATCTGCCGATACTTTTATCATTCTGGTTTGCCATCGCCCGGCGGGGTTGCCGGCCACCATTCGCTCGCGCTGTCAGGCCCAGAAGTTGGCGATGCCCGGCGCGCAGGCCAGTCTTGCATGGCTGGCCTCGTTAACCGGTGACGCGGGTGACGCCGAGCAGTCGCTGGATTTGGCGCGGGGACAGGTGTTGCTCGCTGCCCGCATCTATCGCGATGCCTCCCTGGACAGTGCGGCGGCCGTGCGCCAGGCAGTGAATGCCCTGGGCAGCGGCAGCGGTACGGTGGCTGACCTGGCCGGCTTGATGGCTGATGAACCCCTGGAGAGTTTGTTGGCGCAGTTGCATGATTTTCTGGCCAGGCGCCTGCTGAAAATGGATGCGGCGCAGCTGGCGGGTAAGCTTGCGCGCTCCCTTTATGGTCTGGTAGACGAGGTCGTTCGCCTGCAGCGCGTGGTATACAGTGGCGCCAATCCAAATAGACAACTATTGGTGGACGCCTTGAGTGCTCGCTTCCAAATGGTGCTAACATGAAACGCTCTCAGGGAGCCCGATAAATGAACGAGTCAAAAGCTGGTGGCCGCAGCGGCATTCTGTCCTTAACCATTAAGGATAAAGCGGTTTTATATTCTGCCTACATGCCCTACCTGGAGAATGGTGGCCTGTTTGTGCCCACCAACAAGCCCTATAAAATTGGCGATGAGGTCTTCATGTTGCTGAACTTGATGGAAGAGGCAGAAAAAATTCCCATCGCTGGAAAAGTGGTGTGGGTAACCCCCCGGGGTGCTCAGGGCAATCGCACAGCCGGCATCGGGGTTCAGTTTAGCGAGCAGGATGCCACTGCCAATGCAAAAATTGAGAATCACCTGGCGGGCTCTTTGAATTCTGATAGACCCACCCACACCCTATAGGCCAGGGTGTCTTAATGTTGTTTTTAGGTGTGTATCTCAACAGCTTGAAATTATTAAATAAAAAGCAAAAAAATGGGTCCCAAAAGGGACCCAATAAGACCATTAGGAGTGAAACATAAAGGAATTGCTTCCCAAAAAGAGCACCAAGTATGCTCTTGTGACCGCCTGTTTAATCTAGGGGATAGGTGGTCACGTTTTAAGTATGGCTCAGTTTTGGTAATTTTCCATAAAGAATCGACTCTTTTTTAGCATATTTTGGCATATCTATTATGTGTTCTGGTTATAAATAGACATAAGCGGTGGTTATGACTGCTGGAAATGGATTTTTGAAGGGCGTGATCGAGGGTTTCTATGGTCGCCCCTGGAGCTTCGAGACCCGGTTGGCGTACGCTGGCCACCTGGCGCATCTGGGCTTGAACACTTATCTGTACTGCCCCAAGGCAGACCCCTATTTGCGCAGGCAGTGGCATAAGCCCTGGCCCCGGGACGAGTTTCAGCAACTGCAGGCATTGTCATCCGCCTATGCTCAGCGCTCGCTGAATTTTGGCGTGGGCCTTTCGCCCTTCGCCCTGTATGAAAACTACGGTGCCACCCAGCGTTCCCAGCTACAACGCAAGGTGGAGGAGATTAACGCACTGCACAGCCCCATCCTGGCGATATTGTTTGATGATATGCCGGGGGAGGTGGATGCGCTGGCCAGCAGACAAGTGGAGATTCTTGCCGATATACGCCGCTGGAGTAATGCTTCGCGCCTGCTGATCTGCCCCACCTATTATTCTTTTGACCCGGTGCTACCCAAGTATTTTGGTGCCATGCCAGAAAACTACTGGCCGCAGCTGGGTAGTGAGTTGCCCACAGACGTGGATATTTTCTGGACCGGCAACAAGGTTTGCTCCGAGGCCATCGCTGTGGTGGACATAGCGCGTATAGAGCAGCAGTTGGGCCGGCGGGTATTGCTGTGGGATAACTACCCGGTCAATGACGGTGCCACACGCAGTAATTTTCTCTATGGCAGCAAGCTGGCCAACCGGGAGGCGGGTCTGGCCTCGCGCTTATCAGGCCATTTATGCAACCCCATGAACCAGGGCCTTTTGTCGCTGATGGCGGTACAGGGGCTGGCCGATCTGTATGGCAATAAAGCGCTGCAAGACAGCTGGGTGGTAGAGGTGTGGGGTGATGCCCTGTACCGGGCGTTTCTCGATGACATGGACGATTTTCAGCATCGGGGCCTCAGTGGCATGGGGTCTGAGCGCTGCGAGCAACTGGCTGGCCTGTACGGCAAAGTATCGGGCCCCGCGGCACAGGAGGTGGCCGGGTGGCTGCGCGGCGAATATACTTTTGACCCCAGCTGCCTCACGGACTAAGTCATTTGAATCACTCACTGACGCTATCGCGGACACTGTGCCATGAAACCGGCGACCCACTGGCGAGCCTTGCCCGCTGGCAGTCGGAGGGGGTTGCGGGTGCCCGTCTGTTACTGGTCGATTTCAGCTTGCACCAAACCTGGTTGGCAAAACCCACGGCACTGGCGCTCACCGCTATCTATTACCTGGATGGGCAGGACAGGTTGTGGGTATCGGTGACTGACCGTGCGTTGAGTCAAACTAAATCAGACCCCCAGCAGCAATACGCCGCCTGGGCCCGACAACACCAGTTTGCCCGCATGTGCCGTGGCCAGCCGCTGGCCCTGTCGCCCACGTTTATCCCCAAGCCCTGGGGGCGGGAGATCTGGTTTACCGGGGTGGAACAGCGCGGCGTATGCAAGGTAGAGGGCGGCGGGGGCGAGACTCCCATCCCCTGGATGCAGGCAGTGATGCCTGGCGAGACGATGGGCGAGGGAGGTTTGCCACTTATTTTACTTAAAATACTGGACCCGGTTGCGCAAGCCGTAGTGGGCGACCTGTACTTTGAGTTACACGAGGAGAAGCGTGAGGTCTATGTGGTCACGCATATTGACAGCGGGGCCTGGCCCGGGGGAAGCGGTTACATTCGCTTTGGCTTTGCCGCTGCCAAGCGCGCCGGGTATGCGGATGATGACAGTTTTCGCCAGGCCTACCTCGAAGCTGTGCAACGCTATGAAAGTGTGCGCCGGCAACTGGATGACGACAAGGAGACGCCGCAACTCCAGGCAGCGCGGCTGGCGGAGGACGAAGGCCGTTTGCGCGCGGAGATGGACAGCTTTACCCACATGAAGCCCCTGCACGTGGGCGATGTGGTCAAGGTACCGTTGCTCACCCCACACGCCTTGCAGCACGGTGTTCGCACCATCGAATTTCAAACACCGGTATACGAACGCAAAATACTCTCATTTGCCCAGAAGGTATTAACCCAGGATCACTGGGACACACCTGCGGCGGTAGCACAGATGTACCTGGACCAACCCCCGCCGGACCAGTTCGAGGTTTTGCAGGAGGAGGAGGGCGTACGGGTGGAGCGCATTGTCGATTTCAGTGATTTCGAGGTGCGCCGTGTTCGTCTTTCGCAGGGGCAGTCGCTGGGTGGTTTTTGTCTCACCAGCTATGCGTTGGTAATGGTTGTACAGGGGCAGCTGGCCGTGGGCGAGGCACAATTTGAGGCGGAGCAGGCCCTGCTATTGCCCCTGGGCTGGCAGGATTCGCTGAGGGCCGCCCAAGCCGCCACGACACTGGTTTTCCTGCTGGCGCTGCCGCGTAACACAGCGGTTGAATCATAGCGGACTTTGTGGCAGAATCTGCGCCCTTGTGACGACCTCTAAAGTGTCACGGCATATGCTTTACTTCATTATAATCAAATGCTTATCGAATTATAATGAGATTTTTTTCAAACTCTGTTTTATGCGATTTAGGGGCGTTTCAATCTGCGGGAGTGGCGAAATTGGTATACGCGCTAGATTTAGGTTCTAGTGCCGCAAGGCGTGGGAGTTCGAGTCTCCCCTTCCGCACCAAATACTGAGGTGGGTTCTGTTTGGAACGCCACCGACAAAATTAGGGCGCTGTAGGTGTCCACATCCATACAAATGTGAGGAAAAGTAATGCAGGTTTCCATTGAAACGACTTCCGGGCTGGAGCGCAAGCTAACCGTTGGCGTTCCCGCCGAGCGCGTTGATGCCGAGGTAAATAGTCGGCTGCAAAAAGCCGCCCGCAATGTGCGTTTGGACGGGTTCCGCCCCGGCAAAGTTCCCATGAAGGTAATCCGCCAGCGCTTTGGCGCGGGTGTGCGCCAGGAAGTGTTGGGCGAGGTGATGTCGCAAACATTCCGCGAAGCGGTTATTCAGGAGAAACTGCGGCCCGCAGGCCAACCCAATATTGAGCCTAAAAACATGGAAGCTGGCAAGGATTTGGAATACGTTGCCACCTTCGAAGTATTTCCCGACGTAGAAGTTGCCGATATGAACGGCTTTGAAGTCGACAAAGTTGTCGCCACAGTGGAAGACAGCGACATAGACAATATCATAGAGGTGTTCCGCAAAGAGCAGGGCAGCTGGGACGTGGTCGAGCGCGCAGCCGCCGAAGGCGATACCGTCAATGTCGATTACTTGGGCACCAAAGACGGCGAAGAATTCACCGGCGGCTCAGCACGCGGCAGCGACCTTGAATTGGGTTCCGGGCGCATGATAGAAGGCTTTGAGGCGGGTATAGAGGGCATGGTGGCCGGCGACGAAAAAACCCTGTCTCTGTCATTCCCCGAGGAGTATCACGCCGAGGACCTAAAAGGCGCGGCAGTAGAATTCAAGGTTACACTCAACGCGGTGAAAGAACGTGTTCTGGCTGAGCTGAATGCCGAGCTGTTCACTAAATACGGCGTTGAAGACGGTGATCTGGCCAAGTTCCGCGAAGAAATTGGCGAGAATATGGCACGCGAACTGAAGAACGCCATCAAGGCCAACCTCAAGCAACAGGTGATGGACGCGGTTATCAAGGCACACGATTCGCTGGAGATACCCAAGGCATTGTTGCAACAGGAGATCGGTGCAATGCGCCGGCAAATGTTCCAGCAGTTTGGTGGCATGGGTGATCAGCAGTTGGATATGGAGTCGCTGTTGCCCGAAGAAATGTTTCGTGACAAAGCAGAGCCGCGCGTTAAGCTGGGCCTGGTGCTGTCCGAGATGATCAACAAGCAAGGGCTGAAGGCAGATCCCGAGAAAGTGCGGGCCACCATCGAGGAGATGGCCTCCACCTACCAGGACCCGGAAGAAGTAGTTAACTACTATTATTCTAACCAGGAGCAGCTTTCTTCTGTAGAATCCAAGGTATTGGAAGACGAGGTGGTTGAAAAACTGCTGGAGAGTGCCAATATCAAGGAGAGTGAGTGCAGCTATCAGGAGGCGATCAGCCGAGCGCAGGAACAACCTGCGGCCTGACACCGGCACTCCCGGGCGGTATTGAACACCGCCCACACTTTTTACAATAATCGGGGATGCTAAGCACCATGGCGCAACAGATAGACGGAATTTCAGCAAATACCATTCAAAACCTGGGCCTGGTGCCCATGGTAGTCGAGCAGACATCCAGGGGTGAGCGCTCCTACGATATCTACTCTCGCTTGTTGAAAGAGCGGGTTATTTTCCTGGTGGGCCCCGTCGAAGATCATATGGCCAATCTCATCTGTGCCCAGCTGCTATTTCTGGAATCAGATAACCCCGATAAAGATATCCACCTGTACATTAATTCCCCGGGCGGTTCGGTTACTGCGGGCTTGTCTATTTATGACACCATGCAGTTTATCAAGCCCGATGTGAGCACCATGTGCATGGGGCAGGCCGCGTCAATGGGGGCTTTCCTGCTGTGTGGTGGCGCCAAAGGCAAGCGTTTTGCACTGCCCAATGCCCGCACCATGATTCACCAGCCCAGCGGCGGTGCCCAGGGGCAGGCCACTGATATCGAGATACAGGCCAGGGAAATAATCATAATCCGGGAGCGCTTGAATACATTGATGGCCCAGCACACCGGCCAGGACCTCGAAACAATTCAGCGCGACACCGAACGCGATTGCTTTATGAATGCCGAAGAAAGCGTTAAATACGGCTTGATTGACGAGGTTGTCTCTAAGCGCGTCGTGGCCGAATAGGTCGCTACAAGGCAATATTTACCTGTAATTTGCCCACATCAGGGCTTGCAAAGCCTGACAAAAAACAGCATCTTAGGTCTCAGGGTGATTAATCAACAAACTATGGGGTTCATACTGGTTTAATGACTAACAAAACCACAACTTCAGACGACGACAACGACAAGCTGCTGTACTGCTCTTTCTGCGGCAAAAGCCAGCACGAGGTTCGCAAGTTAATCGCGGGCCCATCGGTGTTCATTTGCGACGAATGTGTCGATTTGTGTAACGATATTATTCGCGAAGAGGTCCAGGAAGGTATCGACAAGGACGGGCAGGATAAGCTACCGGTGCCCCATGAAATCAAGGCAATTCTGGACGAATACGTTATCGGGCAAGACCAGGCCAAAAAAGTGTTGGCGGTGGCCGTTTACAATCACTATAAGCGCCTGCGTTACGACGAGCGCAAGTCCAAGTCCAAGGGTAAAGGCGAAGAGGTGGAGCTGGGCAAAAGTAATATTTTGCTGGTGGGCCCTACCGGTTGCGGTAAGACCCTGTTGGCCGAGACGCTGGCCAGAATGCTGGACGTTCCATTTACCATCGCCGATGCCACCACGCTGACAGAAGCGGGTTACGTGGGTGAAGATGTCGAGAACATCATCCAGAAGCTGTTGCAAAAATGCGACTACGACGTGGAGAAAGCCCAGGTTGGCATTGTCTACATCGATGAAATTGACAAGATATCCCGCAAGTCTGACAACCCCTCCATTACCCGGGATGTCTCCGGTGAGGGCGTGCAGCAGGCGTTGCTGAAGCTTATCGAGGGCACGGTCGCCTCGGTGCCACCCCAGGGAGGGCGCAAGCATCCGCAGCAGGAGTTTTTGCAGGTGGACACCTCCAATATCCTGTTTATCTGTGGCGGCGCTTTCGCCGGTCTGGAAAAAATTATTAGCAATCGCTCCGAAAAAGGCGGTATTGGTTTTGGTGCCGAAGTGAGGGGCAAGGCTGAGCGCAAGAAATTGGGTCGCCTGCTGTTGGAGCTGGAGCCGGAAGATCTGGTGCAATACGGCCTCATTCCCGAGTTTGTCGGCCGCCTGCCAGTGGTTGCCACCCTGGAGGAGTTGGACGTAGACGCGCTTCTCGAGATACTCACCGAACCCAAGAACTCGCTCACCAAGCAGTACTCCAAGCTGTTTGAAATGGAGGGCGTAGAGGTCGATTTTCGCGAGGATGGTTTGCGCGCTATCGCCGAACAGGCTATGGATCGCAAAACCGGTGCTCGCGGGCTGCGCTCGATTCTGGAGGGCGTGCTGTTGGACTCCATGTACAATATTCCCTCCCAGGACAACGTTTCCAAGGTGGTTATTGACGAGTCTGTGATTCGCGGTGATTCCGAGCCTCTGCTGGTCTACCAAAGCCCCGAGCCCGCCGCACGGGTGGCGTCCACCGAAGAATAGCTGTAGCGTGGGGTGCAGCGGTTGAAAAACGCTGATTTCACCCCATATAGAAGAAAGCCGTTCGTTTTTCCCGTGTCATTCGGAGATTTTTATGGGTTCTTCATCCGTCATTGAACTTCCACTGTTACCGCTGCGCGATGTGGTGGTGTATCCGCATATGGTTATCCCCCTGTTCGTGGGGCGGGAAAAATCCATTGAGGCGCTGGAATATGCCATGGCCAGTGACAAGCAAGTGCTGTTGGTCGCCCAGCGCCAGGCCGGCGAAGACAACCCCGGCGTAGATGACATCTATCAGGTGGGCACTGTGTCCACCATTCTGCAATTACTCAAGCTGCCCGACGGTACCATCAAGGTATTAATAGAGGGCGGTTACCGAGCGGCCATCGGCAGCGTAAACGATGAGGGCAGTTTCGCTCTTTCCGTGGTTCGGGAAATTGAAGATGAAGAAATTCCCGATGCGGAAGTTGAGGCGATGTTGCGCTCCACCATCAGCCAGTTTGAAAAATACGTTAACCTCAGCAAGAAAGTGCCCTCTGAAGTTCTGACTTCCCTCACCGGTATTGATGAGCCCGGCCGCCTGGCAGATACCATTGCAGCGCACATGAGCGTAGACCTGAAAGAGAAGCAGAAGATACTCGAAATATCGGGCACTCGCACTCGCCTGGAGTATTTGATGGGCTTGATGGAGGCGGAGATAGATCTGTTCCAGGTAGAAAAGCGCATACGCGGCCGGGTTAAAAAGCAGATGGAAAAGAGCCAGCGCGAGTACTACCTCAACGAGCAGATGAAGGCTATCCAAAAAGAACTGGGCGACATGGACGAGGCCCCCAACGAGCTGGATGAACTACAAGCGCGTATTGACGACGTGGGCATGCCCAAAGAAGCCAAAGACAAGGCCCTGTCGGAACTCAATAAGCTGAAGATGATGTCACCCATGTCTGCAGAGGCCTCGGTGGTACGCAGTTATATCGACTGGATGGTAAACGTCCCCTGGAGTAAACGCAGCAAGGTCAGGCATGACCTCAAGCGCGCCAGTCGTATTCTCGATGAGGACCACTACGGGCTGGAAGAGGTCAAAGACCGTATTTTGGAATACCTTGCCGTGCAGAAGCGGGTGCGCAAAGTAAAGGGTGCGGTGTTGTGTCTGGTGGGCCCCCCAGGTGTGGGAAAAACCTCTCTGGGAGCGTCTATCGCCAGGGCAACCAATCGCAAATTTGTACGTATGGCTCTGGGCGGTGTGCGCGATGAGGCCGAGATTCGGGGCCACAGGCGTACCTATATTGGTTCTCTGCCAGGTAAAATCCTGCAAAAAATGTCCAAGGCAGGGGTAAAAAACCCGCTTTTCCTGCTCGATGAAATAGACAAAATGGGTATGGACAACCGCGGCGATCCCGCGTCTGCCATGCTGGAAGTGCTGGACCCGGAACAGAACCATGCCTTTAACGACCACTATCTGGAGGTTGATTTTGACCTGTCGGACGTGATGTTTATCTGTACCTCCAACACCATGAATATCCCCAGCCCCCTGTTGGATCGCCTGGAGGTTATTCGTATTTCGGGCTATACCGAGGATGAAAAGCTCAATATCGCCATGCGTTACCTGGTGCCGAAGCAACTTAAAGTTAACGGCTTGAAAAAGGACGAAATTTGTATTACCGAAGAGGCGATTATTTCCATTGTACGCTATTACACCCGCGAGGCCGGGGTGCGCGCCCTGGAGCGTGACATCGCCAAGATATGCCGCAAGATGGTGAAGGCCTTTGCCTTGGGTGAAGACACGGTGGGTACCGAAATAGACGCTGAGGCGGTTACAGAGTTGCTGGGTGTGCAGAAGTTTACCTACGGTATCGCCGAGAAGGAAAATAAAATTGGCCAGGTAACCGGGCTTGCGTGGACATCGGTGGGTGGCGAATTGCTGACCATTGAAGCGGTTGCCGTCTCGGGCAAGGGGCGTCACGTCAAAACCGGTTCGCTGGGCGATGTCATGCAGGAGTCCATTCAAGCGGCCAACACTGTCGTACGTAGCCGCTCCCAGATGCTGGGTATTCCAGCATCTCATCACGAAACACATGATGTACACATTCATGTGCCCGAAGGGGCGACGCCCAAAGACGGTCCCAGTGCCGGTATCGCCATGTGTACGGCCCTGGTTTCGGTGTGGACGAACATTGCAGTGCGGGCCGATGTCGCTATGACCGGGGAGATTACCCTGCGCGGCGAAGTGCTCCCAATAGGTGGCTTGAAGGAGAAATTACTGGCCGCCAGACGCGGTGGTATCAAGACGGTTATTATCCCCAAGGAAAACGAGCGCGACCTCAAGGAGATACCTGAAAACGTCAAAGCCGAGCTCGAAATCAGGCCGGTAAAATGGATCGAGGAGGTGCTGACCATTGCGCTGGAAACCATGCCCCAGCCTCTCAGTGATGAGGAGTATCTTGCAACTGCGGTAGAGGGTACAGCCAAAACAGCTCAAGACGAAAAAAATCGTATAAATACGCATTAAAACCCGCGTAATCATTGACCGGAATCAGATCTCTGGTATACAGTCCGTATTCTAAATGCCACCGTGTTTAGGGTAAAAAAACAAACGTTTTCGACAAAATATAATTGAGGGGATAAGTGTGAATAAATCTGAATTAATTGATGCAATTGCAGCTGCTGCAGACCTGCCAAAAGCTTCTGCCGGCCGTGCACTGGACGCCGTTATCGACAGCATTACCGAGTCTCTGAAGAAGGGTGATCCGGTTGCTCTGGTTGGGTTTGGAACCTTTGCTGTTAAGCACCGCGCCGCCCGTGCGGGACGCAACCCACAAACGGGTGAGACTATCCAGATTAAGGCGGCAAACGTACCCGGTTTTAAAGCAGGCAAGGCTTTAAAAGAGGCCGTAAATTCCTGATAAATAAAACGTTTCGCCTTATTAGGCAGAAGCTGAGCCGCCTTAGGCGCTCATCTTTATCAGGCCGAGGTAGGTGTAATGTTGTTATGCAAAAGGCGCACTGTAGATGGTGCGCTTTTTTTTAATGTGTAGGGTGTACGCCGAGGGGGTGCAAACGCCAGCTGGTAAATCCAGCTAGTCAATACCGTACCTCCCAAAAAAACACTCCAAACGGACAAACTCCATGCTCCAAGATATCAGACAGAACATACAGGGTACCGCTGCAAAAATTGTGGTGGGCTTAATTGTTGTCTCCTTCGCGTTTTTCGGCATAGAGTCGATTCTACTCAGCGGTGGCGCCTCTGGCATCGCAGAGGTTAACGGGCAGCAGATATACGCCGAAGAGGTTCAGCAGCTGGTGAACACCGAAAAGCGCCGCCTGATCTCGATGATGGGAGATAGAATTGACCCGGCCGTACTCGATGACCAGCGCCTGGGCGCCCAGGCCCTGCAACAAATTATAAATCGCAAGCTGCAAATGCAAGCGGCTGAGGATTTGGACCTCAAGGTTTCAGAGCGCGAGATTGGCACACTGATTGGCGGTATGGAGCAGTTCCAGATTGATGGCAAGTTTTCCCCCGAGATGTATAAGAGCCTGCTGTCTAACGCGGGTTTTTCGCCCAGCTCCTTCAAGGCAGGTTTGAAGGAGGACATGATCTTAAACCAGCTGCGCAGTGGTTTGGCGGGCAGTGATTTTGCGACAGTGGCCGAGTTGGCGCTGAATGCCCGGGTGAGTAATGAGTTGCGCGATATACGCTACCTCACCATTCCCCTGCAAAACTTCAGGGCGAACATTGACCTGAGCGAGGAAGAAATTCAACAGTATTACGATGACAGAAGCAGCGAATTTCTCAGTCTGGAAACCCTGGAACTCGATTATATAGAGCTGGGCCTGGACGATTTTCGTCAGCCGGTGGAAGAGCGTGTTCTGCTGGAGCAGTATGAACTGGAAAAAGACAGCTATGCCTACGCCACGGAAAGTCGGGTTTCCCACATATTACTAGAGCCAAAAGCTGACGAAAGTGACGAGGCGCAGGCCGCCCGCGCCGCTGAAATTGTCGCTGCCCTGGGCGCGGGGCAAGATTTCTCGGAATTGGCCAAGTCCTCCTCCGATGATATCGGGTCTGCCAGCGTGGGTGGCGACCTTGGCTTTACCTCCGGCGATACGTTCCCTGAGGAAATGGAGGAGGCCATCGCCGCACTGGAAGTGGGTGGGGTATCAGCACCAGTCCAGAGCGACGCCGGCCTGCACATTATAAAGCTGACTGAGCGGCGCGATGGTAAAATGCCCACGCTGGACGAGTTGCGCGTGGAGCTCACCGAGCGCATACAGAGCGACGACGCCCGCGCCGAGTTGCTGCGTATCACGGAAAGTCTGCGAGATTTCGTCTTTAACGCTGAGGACCTGAGCGACCCCGCCCAGCAGCTGGGCCTGACGGTCAAGCAAAGCGGCGCGATTAGCCGCTCACAGCCGGAGGGGCTGTTTACCAACCGGTCCCTGTTGGCGGCTGCATTTTCAGAGGATGTACTGGAGGGCGGGCATAACAGTGACGTCATCGAGTTAAGCGGTAGTCAGTTTGTGGTGCTGCGGGTGCGCAAGCATAATCCGGCACAGGTAAAGGCACTGGACGTTGTTCGTGAAGACATCGTACAGCGCATCACTGAGCGGGCCGCGGTGGCAGCTGTCTCCCTGGAAGCCGAGCGTGCCCTGCAGGTACTTGGGGCGGGAACCAGTGTAGAGGTATTTGCCAACGACAACAGCTACCCCTGGCAGGTAGAGCTGGCCGCGAACCGGAGCAGTGCCATGGTACCCCCGGCGGTGCTGCAGCGAGCGTTTCAACTGCCAGTGCCAGAGCAGGGTGGCTCAACGTTTGAATACGTACTGAGCGCACAGGGCGATGCCCAGGTATTTGAATTGGTGCGAGTGACCGAGGGCGATTATGCGGTATTGACCGAGAGAGAGCGCGATGCCCTGGACCGGCAGGTAAGCGGCGAGTTTGCCGGTCTGGTCGATGTTGAATACCAGCGGGCACTAAAAGACAGGGCCGATATAACTGTCATGTAAGCCCGGCGGTATAGCCGGGTCAGATTGGAAAACCACAAAGTGTCAACGAGGTAGAAATGGCTACAAAAATACTAATGTTCAACCAGATTTCGGTAAAAGGCCTGGAGCGCTTGCCTCGTGATAGCTACGAGATCGCCAGTGAATTTAGCCATCCGGATGCGATTTTACTGCGCAGTCACAAGTTGCAGTTGGATGAAATTTCCGAGTCGGTACTGGGCATCGCCCGGGCCGGGGCCGGCGTCAATAATATTCCTGTCGACGCCTGTACCAAGCGTGGTATTCCCGTATTCAACTCCCCTGGTGCCAATGCCAACGCGGTAAAAGAGCTTGTTGCCGCCGGTTTATTACTGGGCTCTCGCGGTGTGGTAGAGGGTATTCTCTACGTGCAGAGCCTGCGTGATATACAAGATGAAGCGGAGCTGAACAAGCTACTGGAAGCCCAGAAGAAGCAGTTCAAGGGCAGCGAGTTGGTTGGCAAAACCCTGGGTGTCGTCGGCCTGGGAGCCATAGGCTCTATGGTGGCAGAAATGGCCCTGACATTCGGTATGAATGTGGTGGGCTATGACCCCGCGCTGTCTGTAGACGCAGCCTGGCGGCTTTCCAGCAAGGTGAACAAGGCCAGTTCACTGTCGTCTTTGTTTTCGCGCTGCGATTTTATCAGCCTGCACCTGCCCGTACTGGATGCTACCCGCAGCCTGATTAATGCCGAACTGCTGGCCACGGTCAAGCCAGGCACCTGCCTGCTCAACTTTGCCAGGCAGGAAATTGTAGACAATAACGCAATTCTGGATGCCCTGGAAAACGGTCAATTGCGCAAATACATTACTGACTTTCCGTCGCCAGACCTGATCAAGCGTGACGATGTCATTCTTATGCCGCATATCGGTGCCAGCACCGAAGAGGCGGAAGACAACTGTGCCGTCATGGCCGCCGACCAGCTTCGCGATTTTCTGGAGCACGGCAACATCCGCAATTCGGTGAATTTTCCGGCGCTGCAACTGGAGCCGGTAGAGGGTTTTCGACTGGCTATATCCAATGAAAACGTACCGAGAATTCTGGGTAGCATCCTGTCCATTCTGGCCGACGCAAACATCAACGTGCTGGACATGTTGAACAAGAGCCGCGATGAAATCGCCTACAATCTTATCGATCTTGGCAGTGAACCAACCGCAGAAATGCTGGAGAAAATGTGCGCGCTGGATGGTGTGTTAAATGTCCGCCTGATTGCCTGAATTGGTAATCATCAGGGAATGGAAACTAGGTGGCCCGTAGACAGAACTGCTTGTTACTTTTCCAGACACGCAGCAAGCACATCCATATGAGCTCGCTTCGGCCCTCCCTGGCCTCAGACGGTCTGGAAAAGTAACAAGCAGTTCCGCCTACTCGATTTAGTTATTCCTGATCTGATTCTATGCCATTCAAGTAGTAATCACGCTCCGTCTCACTGAGCCCTACCGCACCATCCCACGGCTGCAGCCGCTGTAAGGCGTAGTCCTGGAAATCCAGGAACGGATACTTGATGATATCGAAGTAGGGCGAGTAGTCGAAATCGCTGGGAGTGCAGAGCATTGGGTTGCGCCTGTAGAGCTTAACCTGGCCGCCCTCGGTGCGTTTTACCAGCGGTAGAATGGGGAAGCCAATGTTGCCGAAGGCCTCGGCTATCATGGTGGAGCAGACGGTCTGGGTACTGTTGCCCGGTCTGGCGCTGAACAGCGTGGAGCGCCAGCGCCTGGGCATGATAAACCAGGGGAATAAAAAGCGGGCCAGGTCGAATATTTGCCGGGTGTCATAGCTGGTTCCCAGGCGGCCAATGCTGTATTCAATGACCTTTTGGCTGCCCTGAAAATCCAGCGCGCGCGGCCGGCAAATTCGCAGGTGTTCACATTCGTAGTGGGTGAGAGGCCGCACCACGGTACCCAGCCCCAATTCACTTTCGATAATCAATTGTGTGTCGGGAGTCCCCATGTAGTGCTGTCGCAGGCTGTCGCGCAACAGGGGATCTTCTATGTCGTGCAGGCGCCCGATGTACAGGGCGGCGTGTGACCAGGTGCTCTGGGTGATGAGCTTGATGACCTCGCTGACCCGGGAGCGCCCCTCTATCAGGACAACATCGCATAGCCTCACTTCGTGACGCACCTTCTCAAAGTCACTGAGCGGCGTGTGGGGCAGGGGTGTTTTATGTTTCAGCCAGTTAATGACCGCGTTGCGAAAAAAGTTAATCATGAATTCCGATGCTTGGGTTTGAGTTATAGTAAGCTTTTATATCGCAGCTGCGCTCCGGGCGCCAGCGCGAAATGAACTTCTAGGCGATAGATGTATGAGTAGTGCGCTGGACAACATCGAAAAGCAGCTCAGCGGTGGTCGAAATTACGATACACCGCCGCTACACCTGTGGCACCCGGAATTGTCCGGTGATATCGATATTCGTATTCACCGGGACGGAAGCTGGTATCACGAGGGTACGAAAATAGCGCGCGACGCCATTGTGCGCCTGTTTGCCAGTATTTTACGGCGCGAGGAAGACGGCGAGTATTATCTGGTGACCCCCGGTGAGAAGTGGCGTATTCAGGTCGACTTACACCCATTGCTGGTGACAGATGTTTCATGGGGGGAGGGCGAGCACAATCACACGCTGTTAGCCACTCTGAACACCGATAAAACCGTCGTCGTCAATGCGCAGCACCCCCTGTTTCAGGAACAGAAGATGGACAACATTGCGGCCTTAACACTGCCCCATGGCCTCGCCGCCCTGTTCTCGCGCAATGCCTGGTACCGGCTGGTGGATATGGCGGAACACCGCCGCGACCAGGTTGTTGTGGTCAGCGACGGCCAGTCCTACATATTGGGCTAGCTCTTACATATTAGGATAGGTGGGGCCGCCAAAGCCCTCCGGTGTCACCCAGACAATATTCTGGGCCGGGTCTTTGATATCGCAGGTTTTGCAGTGCACGCAATTCTGGCTGTTTATCTGGAAGCGCTGGCCGCCCTCATCCTCCACAATTTCGTACACGCCTGCCGGGCAGTAACGCTGGGCGGGTTCGTCGTAGACAGGAAGATTTTTTGTCATGGGAATATCGGGGTCTATCAAGGTCAGATGACAGGGCTGATCTTCCTCGTGGTTGGTATTGGATAGAAATACCGATGACAGCCGGTCGAAACTCAGTTTGTTGTCGGGCTTGGGGTAATCTATTTTCTTGCATTCGGCAGCGGGCTTTAGCGTAGCGTAGTCCGGAGTGCGGTCGTGCAGGGTGAAGGGAAGCTTGCCGCCGAAAATATTCTGGTCTATCCACACCATGCCGGCGCCCATCAGCGTGCCCAGTTTATGCATAAAACCGGAGAAGTTACGGGTGGAGTACAACTCCTTATACAACCAGGAATCTTCCAGTTTCTGTGCATAGTCTGTCAGATCTGCCGGGGCCTGCTCGCCCTTGGCTAATGCTTCAACAACTGACTCGGCCGCCATCATGCCGCTTTTCATGGCGGTGTGGTTGCCCTTGATCTTGACGCTGTTCAAGGTGCCGGCATCGCAACCGATAAGCAGGCCGCCGGGAAAGTGCATTTTGGGCAGCGAATTCAAGCCCCCCTTGGTCAGGGCGCGGGCGCCGTAGCTGATGCGTGTGCCGCCCGCCAGGTACTTGCTGGTTTCCGGGTGGTGTTTCCAGCGCTGAAACTCCTCGAAGGGGCTCATGTGGGTGTTGCTGTAGTTGAGGTCGGCAATCAGGCCCAGAAACAGTTGGTTATTCTCCGCGTGGTACAAAAAGGCACCGCCACTGGAGCCGCTCTCGCTCAGGGGCCAGCCCAGGCCGTGGATCACCAGGCCCTCCTGATGTTGCTCAGCGGGGATCTCCCAAATTTCCTTAATGCCCAGGCCGTAGTGTTGTGGGTCTTTGCCCTCGTCCAGCGAGAAGTGCTTGATTAGCTGTTTACCCAGGTGGCCTCTGCAGCCCTCGGCGAACAGGGTGTATTTAGCGTGCAGTTCCATACCGGGCTGGTAGCTGTCTTTGTGCTCGCCGGAGGCGCTAAGCCCCATATCGCCGGTGGCAATGCCCTTAACCCGGCCATCTTGGTGAAATAACACCTCTGAGGCGGCAAAACCGGCGTAGATGTCAACGCCCAGGTTTTCGGCCTGTTCGCCCAGCCAACGACAGACATTACCCATAGAGACAATATAATTGCCCTCGTTATGGGTGGGTTTTGGGATCAGGAAATTGGGTAGTTTAATGGCGCCGGTGCCGCTGGTATAGAAGAAGAATTTGTCCTCGGTGACCTGGGTATTCAGGGGCGCGCCCATTTCTTTCCAGTCGGGGAACAACTCATCCATGGCGCGTGGCTCCAGAACGGCACCGGAGAGAATATGCGCACCCACCTCGGAGCCCTTTTCTACCACACAGACAGTGATTTCCTGTTCATTTTTTTGCGCCAACTGCATGATGCGGCAGGCGGCGGAGAGCCCCGCGGGCCCGGCCCCAACAATAACTACATCAAAATCCATCGATTCACGTTCCACAAGCATGTCCTCACTGGCCCGGCGGGTAGTCGACAACATTGTAAGTCGACCATAAAGAAGGGCTGCAAGTATATAATTCTCAACGGAAAAACGCCATAACAGCCATGAATGGCCAAAATTATTGATTTGGGGCAATGGGATAACAATACAGCCCGAATGGCTATTGACCTCAGCGCCTATTATGGGCAACATACCGCACCAAAATACATGTAAGTAATGGGCTTATCCCCTGTTGCCCGCACCTGAAAACCACCTGACTCAAACTGTGGAGAAGCCATGAAGGTTCTTGTTACCGTAAAGCGCGTCGTTGACTACAACGTCAAAGTGCGCGCCAAAGCCGATGGTAGTGACGTAGATCTGAACAACGTCAAAATGGCCATCAACCCGTTTTGCGAAATTGCCGTAGAGGAGGCCGTTCGACTCAGGGAAGCCGGCGTTGCCACTGAAGTGGTGGTGGTGTCCGTTGGCGCCAAGCAATGCCAGGAGCAAATTCGTACGGCGCTGGCGCTGGGCGCAGATCGCGGCATCCACGTTGAGACCGAGGGTGCGGTGGAGCCACTGGTTGTCGCCAAGCTCCTCAAGGGCGTGGTAGACAAGGAGCAACCACAGCTGGTCATTCTGGGCAAACAGTCTATTGACGGCGATAACAACCAAACTGGCCAGATGCTGGGCGCACTGACCAACATGCCCCAGGGCACCTTCGCTTCAGAAGTGGCTATCGATGGCGATAAGGTCAACGTCACCCGCGAGGTGGATGCCGGTATGCAGACCCTCAGCCTGACACTGCCCGCCATTGTGACAACTGATCTTCGCTTGAATGAACCTCGCTATGCTTCGTTGCCCAACATCATGAAGGCCAAGAAAAAGCAGCTGGATGTTTATTCACCTGCAGATCTGGGTGTAGAGGTGAGCTCCCACATCACTCAATTGAGTGTTGAGCCACCGGCACAGCGCAAGGCGGGTATCATCGTCGAGAGCGTCGCGGAACTGGTAGACAAACTGAAGAACGAGGCGAAGGTAATTTCATGAGTACTCTAGTAATAGCAGAACACGACAACGCCGAGCTCAAGCCCGCTACTTTGAGCACCATTGCCGCTGCCCAGGCGCTGGGCGCAGATGTAGACATCCTGGTTGCCGGCGGTAATTGCAGTGCGGTTGCCGACCAGGCCGCCGCAGTGGGCGGTATTCGCAAGGTATTGCTGGCAGACAATGCGGCCTATGAGCACCAGCTGGCCGAAAATGTCAGCCTGCTTATCGCCGAATTGGCTGCGTCCTACGACAATATCCTGTCGGCAGATACCAGCAATGGCAAAAACATCATGCCCCGTGTTGCGGCGCTGCTGGACGTTGCCCAGATTTCCGATATCATCGAGGTGGTCTCCGCCGACACCTTCAAGCGCCCCATATACGCCGGTAACGTCATCGCTACCGTGCAAAGCTCCGATGCGAAAAAGGTTATCACTGTGCGCAGCACCGGCTTCGACGGCGTGCCTGCCGACGGCGGATCAGCTGCCATCGAAACCGTTGACGCGGTTCACGATGCCGGTATTTCATCCTTCGTCAGTGAAGAAGTTGCCGTGTCCGACCGGCCCGAGCTAACTGCTGCATCAATCGTTATTTCCGGCGGTCGCGGCATGCAAAATGGTGAAAACTTCAAGCTGCTGGAGGGCATTGCCGACAAACTGGGTGCCGCCATAGGCGCGTCGCGCGCGGCGGTAGATGCCGGCTTCGTGCCCAACGACATGCAAGTTGGCCAGACCGGTAAAATTGTCGCACCCGACCTGTACATCGCTGTGGGCATCTCCGGTGCTATCCAACACCTGGCGGGCATGAAAGACTCCAAAGTCATCGTGGCCATCAACAAAGACGAAGACGCACCGATATTCCAAGTGGCGGATTACGGCCTGGTTGCCGACTTGTTTGATGCGTTGCCAGAGTTGGAAGCCGCTCTGTAAACTAGCAGCTAGAAATAGAAGGGCTGAGGGTATGTTCCTCGGCCCTTTTTTTATGAATGCAGCTTTTGAGGAAAATTCCGCGGCACTGATTTCCTGGCAGGAGGAGATACTTGGGTATGCGACATGCGTTGTCTGGACAAAAGCTTACGTAATTTTGTTTACGACTCCGCAACCGTGATAGCCCTCAGCGTCTCAGGACTCGGCGTGAATCCATCCATGGAGCCTCGTATCGCGCGTCCATGCGCTCCACGGTCCTGAGACGCTGAGGCCTATCACGGCTGCTCGGTTCCGTAAATCAATCCCGTCGCAATTTATCCGAAACCGCAATCGGGGTAGGGTAGTTGAGTACCACGATGTAAGACGAGACCAGGAAAGTGATAATGGTCGTGGTTTGAATAAGCAGTGATGCGTGCTCCGAGATCATGGCGCTGCCCACCGCCACGTAGGCAATCAACAGGGAGAACTCACTGGCCTGGCCCAGGCGGAAACCCAGGTTCCAGGCCAGGGTTCGCTTTTCGCTCACGCCTTTCAGTAAAAAGCGATAGACAACGGGCTTCAGGCCCAGCACCAGCGCGGCCAGCAAGACGGCTGCCAATAACACTTCATCCAACTGGCTGAGGTCAAGTTTGGCTCCCACCGCAAAGAAAAATAGTATCAGGAAGAAATCTCTCAGTGGCTTCAGGTTTACTGCAATGTATTGCGAAATTGGGCTGGTGGCGATGGTGACGCCGGCGATAAAAGCCCCAATTTCTGCCGATAAACCCAGGTGATGAGCTGCTTCCGCCAGGCCCAGGCACCAGCCTATGGCCAGCAGGAAGATATACTCGTGGATGCGGTCAAAGCGAGTGATTAACGGCAGAAGCACATAGCGCACCAGCAGCCAGGCAACCAGGGCGAGCGCCGGCAGGCTGGCAAGAGACAGGGCGATATCGCTGGCCACAGACTCGCCTGTGCCATTGGCAACCCCCAGCAGTATCATTAATACAATAATGGCCAGTACGTCTTGCAGTAGCAGCAGGCCTATCATCAGCTCGCCTATGTGACGGTGGTGAAGAACCGTGGTTGGCAGCAGCTTGATGCCGATAATGGTGGAGGAGAACATCATGGCAGCCCCGATAATCAGGGCATCAATCGTGTTGTAGCCAAACAGCCAGGCCACACCATAACCCAGCCCCATAAACACCACGGAGCTGAGCAGTGCCACCACGGTAGAACTGCGCAAAGTTGCCCACAGTGCCTGGGGCTGCATATCCAGGCCCAGCAAGAACAACAGAAATATAATACCCACATGGCCGATGTCAGTCAGCATTTCCAGGTCTGTCACCAGTGAAAAGCCGTAGGGGCCTATGCAAGCCCCCAGTGCGATATAGGCGATGATGAGGGGTTGGCGGGTAAACAGTGCCAGGGAGGCGAATACCGCCGCCCCGGTGAAGATAAGAAAGAAAGAAAATGTGACCGTATTGGCATCCATGGGCAAGTGTAAACAAGGATGTTGGAGATAGGAACCTTTTGTTGCGTAGTCAGTTAGCCTTTATGGCTATAAGGGCTATACTGCAGACGACCACGCTCTGGTGTGCGGCAGGGCAGTGATATGAAAGCGCCCAAAATATGCACGCCAAATTTTTGGAATTATTAAAGGACCAAGCCATGAAATCACTCAATTCCAAGCCCATACTGTTATCGTTATTGCCGGCTCTGTTAATAAGTACAAGCTTATGGGCTGCTTCCATCCCCGATGCCGCAGTTGCCCAGAAGGAGGCGATTGATGAAATGCACCACAAGCTGCACGACGATCAGGCGGGTTTTAAAGACGCGGAGGCCAAAGCATTAAAAGAGCTCAACGAAATGACCATTCAAGAGGATGTAAAGCTCGCAGACATCAACGCCAAAATTGATGAGCTGATGGCTGCCAAAACACAAATACTGCGCCTCAGATATGGCCATTTAGTAGAAATGCGAGCAATTCTTACCGACGAACAAAAAGCGGGTTACGACAAGGGTGTGTTGGGCCGCTCGGCCGTAAAATAGGCGGCAACTAGTTGAGCAGTTCTTTGGCGCGGGCCAGTACCGACTCGGCGCTCACCCGTGTTTTGTAGCCGTGCACAAAAATCTTGCCAACGATTTTCAAATCAGGAGAGATAATAAAAATGCCGGGGTGGGGAATGCCGTAGGCTCTGTCGCCGGGAGCATTTTTTTCATTGAGAATATTCAACGCCTTTACCGTGTAGGCATCTACATCTGACAGAAATGGGTAGCCTATATCATTTTTGTCGACAAAGGCCTGTTGCAAAGCCGGTTCGTCATAAGTGAGCGCAACAACACCTATTCCGGCATTCTGGAAAGCTGGTAAATGCGATTGCAGTTGCACGAACTGCGCCATGCAGTAGGGTCACCAGTCAGCGGAGCGGTTGGCAATAAATACCATGCCCTTGTCGTGTACAAATTGATCGACACTGGTAATTTCACTGCCCTGGTAAATGGCCTTGATAGCGGGGAAGTGGCTGCCCACTGGCAACCCCGGGTCAAAACTGTCTGTGTCTGCTGCAATAAACATATCCTTCGTTATTGCACTCTTGGTGACTTCCCACAGCTGCGCCCGGAACAGGTAAATACCGGCTCCAGCAATTAGCAGTACGCTGGCTATGGTAAGAAGGCGCTTTTTCACATTCATCTGGCAGTTATTGCGATACTGACTTTATAACATACACAAGGCGGAGATGTACATGAAACTGAAGCCCATGGATGGAAGCCGCTATGATGCGTGGATGCACTACTCCATTCGTGAGTACGCCAACGCCAATATTGAATCCGGGCGTGGGATGCTGCGGATGCCGTGGACAAGGCCAAGTGTGCTCACCTTGAGCAACTCCCAGACGGGCTGGATACAACTGACCACCATGTGTTTGAGCTGTTTAACGATGAAAAATACCTGGGCTATCTCTGGGTATTTGTCGATACGTCCGCAGCAGTGCCCAGCGCGTTTATCTATGACATCGAAATTATTACTGGGGAACGTGGGAAAGGGCTGGGCAAACTGGCAATGCTGGCTTTGGAGAACTGGTGCAAAAATCGTGGCATACAACGGCTTGGCTTGAATGTGTTTGCTTTTAATGAGCAGGCAATCAAGTTGTATCAAGGCATGGGGTTTCGGGCCACAAACTATCAGATGCAAAAGGATTTATAATAAGGATGCTGAAATGAAAGTAACAACCAAGTCACTTAGAACCCGGGCGAGAGAAATACTGGGCTGCGTAGACGGGGGCGAACCGGTAACTATTACCTATCGTGGAAAGCCGCGCGCCAGGCTGACCAGAATCGCCCAGCAACAGTCGAGCCGGGACTCTATTTCCAAAACTCTACCTGTGTTCGGTATGTGGAGTGATAGAGAAGATCTGGTCGACGTGGGTGAGTATGTCCGTGACGTACGCAAAGGGCACCCAGTCTTGTGACGACAAGTTTTGGCAATGTAGAACCTTGGGGAAAGAACCTTTTGTTATATGCACCACGTGGTGCATCGGTTGGCGGGCTCGGTCTAGGGCGATGTGTCAATGGCGAGTGGCACGGTCGGGTTCGAAACCCAGGCCTCGTCTCGGTGGCAGTCACTGGAGAATTGAGTTTCCACACTGCCTCCATTGTCTTCAAAGTTTGCGCCCACAGAATACAGCCACTGATCTGTTGTAGAATAATTGAGTGTCCCGCCGTCGAAGTAGTCTACGGGTAGGCTGTCCAGATACGTGGGCACAAGCTCTGTCAGTGAGTTCGGGAGGCTATGGTGGCTTTTCTGGTAAAGGCTTATGGCGAGTAGTGTTTTTACACTCTCTACGTAGGTGTGCGACAGGCAGCGCCGGGTAAAATCTAGGCGGTAGGGTGAAGGAGCAGTAGCGAGAGTCTCTAACACTTCATTGGAATAGGGGGCCAGAGCAGTTGCCCAACTTATGTCTCCTCCATCTAGAAAAAGGGGAAGCGTAACTTGATCGCAATAGTAATCCGTTTGTATCGATTCCTCGTAACGCATCTTTGCGACCCACTCCAGCATCTCATTTTTGTGCAGGGCGTAGCGGGGAAGAAATGTAGCAATTAGCCCCGACACCTTGGCTTTCAGCGATGAGTCCTGATTGCTGTCTTCCAGGATTTTCCAGTTTTCCCGAAGGGATTTATACCTGCGCCACGTTTCGGGCAGTGATGTGTCGGTCATATCATCGAGAAAGTAAACAGACCATTGAAAATCAGGGGAGAATGTTTCGCGGAATCCATCGTTGCTGAAAGGGGTGATCGAGGCGAGTGCCGATTGCAACTTTATTGTTTGCGCATCCGACAGGGGGTAGTTCGTGAGCATACGTTGGATACATTGCAATGCCCAGGCCCCCATGTTTGAACCGATCAGGTATGAAATTCTGAGGTGGCGTGATTCTGTCTTCACCAGTTGACTAAAAGTGATTGCGTTAGCGATTAGTTCCACTGCCCTGTTCATATCCCCGGCCCTGGCTTCAACCATGGCTTTCAGTATCAGCAAGCGCTGCAAGGCTCTCACTTGTAAATAAGAAGGGTAATCTTCAGGGTTGCTTGCCATTTCGAATTTGAATTGTGGCGATGCAGTGGCCAGGATAGCACTGTCTATGTAGCCGCCCGAATCGCTGAGAAGCTCCGCGGCGACCGCATCGTCCCAGTCTGTTTGTGCCGCATAGTCGCCCAGCGCTGTAATGTGACCCCAGTCGGAGAACATTTCGAAACCATCTTCAAACATATAGGCGATTGCAGTATAGCCATTGCGTTCATCGGCACGTCTTCAATGGGTGCCAGCAAGCCCAGGTCGTCGTAGCTGTCGCTGCCGATACTGCCGATGGTGATAAGCACGCCCAGAGCCGCGATGCCTAGGCCCAGTGCGAACAAACCTTTTTTTATCCAGTTCATTACACGAGAGTAGTACAGGGCTTGGGGTGCCAGACGACAAACTGTAGTATGCAGAAAGACTTGTAGTATTGCAGTAATCAGGAGTAACAAGCATGGAAAACTTTATCTATATTATTCGCCCCACCCGCGCAGACATGCTGGCCTCTGGCCCAACTGCTCTGGAAGAAGAGCTAATTGAGAAGCATTTTCTGTATCTGCAGGATCTCACCGATCAAGGCGTGGCTCTACTGGTTGGAAGAACCCTGAATACAGATGCCACTGCATTTGGATCAGTGATTTTCCAGGCTGAGTCGCTAAGCAATGCTAAAAACATAGTGGAAGCCGACCCGGCAGTTAAAGAGGGGGTTATGGGTGCGGAGCTATTCCCGT
>SMVB01136444.1_pt1 | contig 28955 bp, 28 predicted proteins | sample 2456461 | NCBI WGS metagenome assembly SMVB01 (sample SAMN11095934, study PRJNA526329) | marine sediment metagenome | biome: Marine sediment; feature: Surficial sediment; material: Deep marine sediment; isolation source: Hadal surficial sediment | place: Pacific Ocean | collected 2014-05 | depth... | reverse complement strand
GTCGACCAGCTCGCGCACGTCGCGGCGGGTGATTTCGCTCGCCGGTCGGTGATGCCACGATCGCGGAACATCGCGCCGTAGCTTCCTGTGGTCTTCCTTCCAGCTCCGCTTACGGGGCTTGGCGTGCTCTTCGATGTACCGGTCAGCCAACGCGCCGAAACTACCCTTCCCCGCCTCCGCGTCGCGGCGCTCCTGCTTCGCGCGCGCCGGGTCCTCGCCGAGCGCCACGTCTCGCAAAGTCTCCTGCGCCTTCTTTCGTGCGTCGGCCAGGCCAAGCGTCGGCCACCTCCCGAGCGTCAGACGGCGTCGTCGGCCATCGACGCGGTAGAGTACGGCCCAGGTCTTGACTCCGCTTGCGGTGATGCGCAGGTGAAGACCCGGCACCGAGGGATCGTTGATGGTGCGCTCGCCCTCCTTGAGCGGCTTCGCGGTCTCCACCTCGCGGGCGGTCAAGCGTTTCGGTTCGATGTTCGCCATTGCCCTTGTCTCCGAGTCAATATGTCGCCACGGTTCCACCACGGTTCCACTTTGCATGTAGTGTCATGAAACCGGGTGGAACAAGCAGAACACGCCTAGGCCGTTGATACAAGCTGGTTTACGCCGATTTTGAGATTCCCTGAAACGACATGAAATAAGTCGGAATGTTGACACCGAATCAGCCCGCCTACATCCCTATCGTGCTGCCCAACGACGCCGCCACGCTCGAACAGATGCCGCCCCAGGCGGCGCTCATGATCTCCGCCGTATACGGTGCCAACCCGCGCCTGCGTGGCCTCGTCCGCAACGCCCGAGAACGCGCTACCACGCTGCTCGTCGATCCCAAGACACCGTATTTTCAGTTTGAGGGCTACATGAGCATGCCGGACTACCGCGCCCTGCCGTACAGCTCCGGACGCCACACGCTCGGAACACTGTGGGAACCGGCGCGGTTTGGCCGCCGCGAGGCCCGCCGTGACCTCATCGATTCGGTTTTCGCGGTGCAACGTAAGCTCGGCGCCGACATCATGTTGGCGCCGTACTTCTACGTGCCCCATTCGGAGCACGCCTGGCTCGAGGTCTCGCGCGCCTGTGCCACCGAGGCGATCGCTGCGTCAACGGATCGGCCGGTCGGCGTCCCCGTGACCGTTGACATCGACGCCCTGATCGATCCCGATCACCGCGCCCGCATCGCCGCCGTGTACACCGACATCCAGGCGGCGCTGTTCTGGGTGACGATCGTCAACTATGACGAACGCCGTGCCGATCCGCGCGACGCTTGCACCGTCATGTCGTTCGTCGACACACTGGTGGCGACCGGTGTGCCGGTCGTGCTCTCGCACGTCGGTCGCACCGGGCTGCTGGCGATCGCCGGCGGAGCTGCGGGGTACGCCGCGGGCACCTGCGGGCTCGAAACGCACCCTCGGAGCTTCTTCCGCGAGATGATGGGCAGCCGCCCGGCGAACAGCTACTACCTGCACGAGGGCCTCGTCCACACACCCGTGCGAACCGCCGAAGCCTGCTTGCGGCTCGACGAGGCCGACCGCCATCCCACCTGCGATTGTGTCGCTTGCAAGGGCGATACCGCGATCTCTCGAATGGTGTCCCGCCGCCTCGCGTTGCATGCCGTCCTGCGCCGACTCACCGAGGTTGAGTCGCTTGTTGCGATCGATCCGCAAGGCCGGCGCGCCTACCTCGTCGACCGCTTCAGCCGGGCGCGGAATCGATCCGAGGCGCTGGCAGAGGCACTCGAGGCCAAGGGCCCTCACCGTATCGGCGACGGCGAGTCCCACTACCTGGAGGTATTGCGCGAGGCGGCCGGTGGCCCGCCGGCGACCATTCCCTCGAAAGACGAGCCCGGGGGTGCCGGGCACCCTGCTTGGTAGCCGCGGCTAGCCCGGATATCTCATCGCCCTTCGTCGCGAGGGTGCGGAGAAGGACGTGGATACAAGGCGCGCGCGTCGGGACTTCGAGCAGCCGAAGCAAGCGCAACGCACTACTCGCCCGCCCGCGCAGCCGTGACCCGTTGAAAACGCAGGCTACGTAGCCGCAGCGCCGTCAGCGGTGGCGAACGCCTCGGCGAGCGGGCCGTACGTGTCGCAGCACATCGGCTTCAGCTCCCGCTTTCCGGTGGCTAGATCGTAGATGTAGCAGCTATCGAACGGGCGCGAATAGACGTGCAAGCTGACCGCCGGCTCGCACCAGGCGCAACGGTTGGTGATCTGGTGGACGCTGCAGCACTGATCGACGTGGACGTCGCTTTCGTGCTCGCCGACGATCTCGGCGTCGATGAACTCAATCTCGCGGCCGTGCTTGTAGCTGTAGTTGGTGATCTCCAGACGACCCAGCGGGAGGGACATCCAGCACTTCTGACCGGCGTGGTCGTGCACCGGACTCGCCTGGCCGACGTTCCAGCACAGGATGAGTACCTGGAAAAGATCGTTGCGATAGACCAAGCCGCGGGTGTAGCGGTCGGGTTTCCAGACCAGGTACGGGTCGAGCTCGGCGGCCGCAACGCGGTTGGCGTTGACCGTTTCCAGAACTCTGCCGTCGGTAAATTCCTCTTCAGGGATGGCGCGCAGAGCGGCGACGAATCCCTCGAGACTCACAGTGGTGCTCACGCTCGGAGTGTAACAAAGCCAACGGTTATGGCTAAATTATCCCCCGACCAAAAGACTCGGGTTTTCGCCCCGGGCCGCTGGCCGAAACCGGCGCTCTGACCGTCGCTACCTCCCGCGTCGGCGGAGTCGTCGTCAGCGGTTGTCCCAGTCGAAGTTGATGCCGGCTTCGGCGACAACCCTACGCCCGATGACGTCACCCACGTAGTGCTGCTGAAAAGCCTCGTTGGTGACATTGGTGGCACGCAGCGAGAGGCTCACGTTCTGGAGCTCGTAGCCGAGCATGAGGTTCAGGGTCGTCACCGCGTCCGTGATGCCATGGAACCGGGCGTCGAGAACATCGGCCCAAAAGGCCTCGTCCTGATACGCCACCGTAGCGCTGTACATGAAACCGCGATGCGCGCCCGCCACGCCGATGTTGAACAGATTCTCGGGTGGGATGTTGACCTCGGACGGGTCGATGCCCTCGATCTCGGGGTTCTTCTGCCGGGTGTAGTTGGCGAAGATCTCCGCGCCGGGAAGGACACGCGCCTGCACGCCGATCTCCAGCCCCTGGTTCTTGATCAGGCCGATGTTGCGGTAGGTGAAGTTCTTGGGCAACGGCGGCAATAGCCCGAGGACACTCGGCGGCAACGGCCACCCCGGCGGCGGATCGGAGGGACTGAAGAACTGGTCGGCAAAGAAGTCGATATTTTCCTTCGTTTTCGAGAAGTAGTACGCGACGTCGATCGACACCTTGCTGTTGATCACGGCGCGGTAGCCGACTTCGATTTGGTCGAGCGTCTCCTCGACGAGATCCGGGTTGCCGACCGCCGTGATCGGAAACGTGTAGATCCCGGGGTTGAAACCCACAAAAGGCGTCAACGGGCTGAGATCGATGCTGTTGAAGATGACCGTCTCGAGGAAGTTATTGATCACCGACGGGGCTCGCACCCCCCTGCCCCACGACAGCCTGATGGCGTGATCCCGATCGGCGAGCGGACGGAACTGCAGCCCGACGCGCGGCGACCAGACGGCGCCGTCGATACTGCTGAACCCGTCAACTCGAATACCGGCGCTCACCAGGAACTGCTCGTGCGGTGACCAGCTGTCCTGGATGAAGGCGCCGCCTTCCTTGCGATTGTCGGCGTTGGGCGCGATCGACAGGTCGTTGCTGAGGTACCTGAAGTTGCCGCCGTAGACGAGGACATGCTTGTCCTCCTGCGCCACCGTCACGTTCTGCGCCGACCAGTCGTATGTTTTGGTAGCGAAGTTGAAATCCAACGGGCTCAGCAGGTTGAACGACTCGGCGTCGAGGATGTTGGCGTAGAAGCGAACGTTGGCGTCGTTGCGGTTGTAGTCGGCGCGCACGTACGAGAACCAGGATCCGTTCTCGATGTCGAACGGCCCGATCCCGGTGAAGATGATGCCGCCGGTGCCGGCGTAGCCGCCGGAGAAGGATACCTCCGACTGCGGGTCGAGCTGGTAGTCGACGCGGGCGTCGAACTTGGGCTGCTTGGTGCCGCGGTTCACGGCGTCGGGAAACACGACGCCCGAGAGGTTGTCGGGCCGCGGCCACGCATCCTGCTGGAAGTACGAGCCCGACACCTTGTAGGCGAGGTCGTCGCGGACGCCCGAGTGGAGGGCCGAGAAGAAGCCGGTGCCGACCTCACCACCGCCGCCGCGGATCGACGTCCAGTTCCCCATCGAGCGCGGCGACTTGGTCCGCACGTTGATGACGCCGGTCATCGCGTTGGCGCCCCAGACAGCCGAGCTCGGGCCGCGCTGCACCTCGATCTGTTCGATCTCGTTGAAGGCGACCGGCAACAGATCCCACAGCACGAAACCGAAGAAATCCTGATAGACGGCACGGCCATCGACCAGGACAAGCTGTGTCGTCGCCAGGGTGTTGGTGGCCCCGCGCGCGGTGATGTTGATGTCGCGGGCGCTGGTCTGCGACACGTTCAGCCCCGGAACGGGTCGCAGAAGATCTGCCAGGTTTCCGGCCCCCGGGCTGTTCTCGAGGAGAATGCCGGAGATCACGGTGATGGAGACCGGCACGTCGAACAGCAACTGCTCGAAGCGCGAGGCAGAAACGACGATGATCTCCTCGTAGCGCTCCGGAACCTGTTGCCGCGCTTGATCCTGTTGACTCTGTTGAGCCTCCGGCACAGCGGCAAGGACCGGTGAAACCAACAACAGAAGAAGCATCACAGCCGCGATAGCGACTGGCATCATCCGACGCATATCGACCTCCTGGAGCAAGCGAAGGGCGCGGCCCACACCCGCGCCACCCATGCGACGGCCCGCCGGTCGGGTCCCCGCAGCCCGTCAGAACGTTGGCGAACCCACTATATCGGGCGCGGATCAACTCAGGAAAGGCCCAACCGTGTACGCGAAAATTCCCGGAGGTTGTCTGCGCCCTGCCAGCGGGATCAGAAACGGCCTTCGAGCGCCGGGATCAAGATCGTTTCGATGTACTCGAGAAACATTTCCGCGTCCTCGGCGGTGATGTCGACCCTGCCGAAAACGCCATTCGCGGTCTTGTACAGACGGTCTTCAATAACCTGGTCGCTGCCGTCGGGCCGCTCGAACGGCACACCGAGACCGTTCCAGCCGTAATCGGAGGCGCGCAGCGAGACCATGCTATGGCGCGTGAAAACGTCGGCGGCCGCCGCCATGTCACCGGATTCGAGCGCCGCGTAGAACACGTTCATCTCTTCAGTGCCGCGCAGGTTGGCGCGCTCGATGTAGAGGAAGAAGTCAGCGTTTCCGTCGGCCAGGAGGATGCGGCTGCGGCTGTTGGGAAAGGGCACGACGATGACTTTGGTCTCGGTAGCACGCAGCAACTCCCGCAGACGGCTGATGAGAGCTTCCGCGTCCTGCTCTCCGTCGTCCGCCACAGCAGGCACGCCGCCGACAAGCGCAACGACGACGATCGCCGCAATCACGAGGAACACGTGCACTGCCCGACGCTCCGACAAAATGGCACCTCCCCAGTGTTGGCACGGCCCACGCCACCGGATAGGGTGGCTACGTGAGAATGGGCGGCTGCACCACAGCGCCAACCGCGCCGCTAAGCTAACAAGGCCCCCTCCTCAAAGCAATAGATTCCCACCCCGGCGGAGACTTCATGAACAACGCTGATTCGATCCACGCCTTCGTCGACGCCCATCGCGATCAATGGCTCGAGGAGGTCAATGAGTTCCTTCGAATCCCGAGCGTCTCGACCGATCCGGACCGAGCCGACCGGGTTGTCGCGGCTGCTGACTGGCTCGCCGACAAGCTCCGCGAGGCGGGCTGCGACGAGGTCGAAAAATGGCCGACGGACGGGCACCCGGTGATCTACGGCGCCTGGCGCCGGGCACCTGGTGCACCCACCCTCCTCGTCTACGGCCACTACGACGTTCAGCCCGAGGAACCCGTCGAGCTCTGGGACACACCGCCGTTCGAACCCACCATCCGCGACGGCAAGCTCTTCGCGCGTGGCTCCGCCGACGACAAAGGGCAGCTCTACATCCACGTCAAGGCGCTGCAGGCTTGGCTGGAGACCACCGGCGAGTGCCCGGTGAATGTTGTTTTCCTGATCGAAGGCGAGGAGGAAGTCGGCAGTCCGAACATCGCAGCCGCGGTGCTCGAACACCAAGACCAGCTCGAATGCGACGCCGTGATGATCTCCGACACGATCATGTTCGCCGCCGGGTTGCCGTCGATCACCTACAGCCTGCGGGGACTCGCCTACATGCAACTCGACCTCACCGGCGCGCGCGGCGACCTGCACTCCGGATCGTTCGGCGGTGCCGTCGTCAATCCGGCGGAGGCGTTGGCGCGCATGCTCGCCTCCTGCCGCAACCCCGATACCGGTGAGATAACCATTCCGGGGTTCTACGACGATGTCGTTGCGCTTACCGACGCCGAGCGCGCGCAGTGGAGCTCCCTGCCGTTCGACGAAGCCAAATACCGCGACGACCTCGGGGTCGACGCTTTGCTCGAAGAAACTGGCTACGACGTTCTCGAGCGTACGTGGGCGCGGCCGACATTCGAGGTCAACGGCTTCCTTTCGGGCTTCACCGGCGAGGGAAGCAAGACGGTATTGCCGGCCAAGGCGATGGCCAAGATCAGCATGCGTCTGGTGGCGCATCAGGACCCCGAGAAGATCATGGATGCCGCCGAGAGCCACTTGCGCGATCTCACACCGCCCGGCGTGCGGCTCGAAGTGACCCGCATGCAGGGCGGCAAGCCATGGCTGACGCCACGCGACCACCCAGTCATGCAGGCGGCGGGCCGCGCCATGCAACGCGGTTTCGGTGCCGAGCCCGTGTTCATACGCGAAGGCGGATCGATCCCGCTGGTATCGCTTCTCGAGGAGCTGTTCGAGGCGCCATGCGTGCTGATGGGCATCGGCCTACCCGACGAAAACGCCCACGCCCCGAACGAGAACCTCGATCTCGGCAACTTCTACGCCGGCATCGCCAGCGCCGCATTCTTTTTCGAGGAACTCGGTTCTTTAGAGTCCTGAATCAGAAGTTCGTTACCCTCTTGCAGGAGGGAGATGCAGGTGAGGTCAAGAAGGGGCGAAGAAGGCGATGTGGAGACATCACCGATGAGCCACGACGCGGAGATCACCTGCATATCCCGCCTGCCCGAAGGGTGGTGGCGGGAGCGGCCGCCTTCGGCGTCGCAGCGCCTCCACGATGAGCAAGCAGCGCGCTCGGCGCTGCTCCTTGAATCCGCCTCGCTCGCGCCACCACAAAAGGCAACGAACTCCTGACTCAGGACACTGGAATGAAGCGCAAGGATTTTCTGCGGAAGATGAAGGACCGTCGCCGAGGCGGAACGTTCGAGGAGCGTCAGCCCGAGAAGCGTCGCAAGGTCGACTGGCGCACGCTACGCGTCGATCTTCCGGGCCCGGACGAAGAGTGGCCCGCCGCCGAACCGATGCCGGTGGGTTCTCTGTACCGTTTGCCGACCGGGGTACGACTCGAGGCCTCGAGCACCTGCTGGGTGCGCGGCTACCGACTCTACGAGGTCGGGGGCACGACGCGCGCCGAATTCCAGTACCGTCCTGCCGATCCCGGCAGCGAGGCGCCGCTGGGATCGATCGGCCTGAAGGCGGGCGAAAGCTGGGAGCCGGGGAGCTGACCGAACCCCTCGAGTCGGGCGTGTTGAGCGACCGGGGCCTGGCCTGGGACCGCGAGTATAGCGAGATCCGCGCCTACACGACCTCGTACCGCGGCGACATCGACCGCGGCGTTCGTTTTCTGCTCGACTACTTGGCGACCCGGGGCGAAACCATCGAGGGGCCGATCGTCGACTGCGGCTGCGGTATCGGACGAAACGCCATCCCGCTGGCGCGCTCCGGGCACGACGTCATTGGGCTCGAGCACTCGGCGGTGGCGCTGGGCCGCCTCCAGGAGAGCCTCGGGGACAAGACCCTCGCCGGCACGTTGACGACGTACCAGCATGACCTCAACGAGCCGCTACCGATCGGCGACGATTTCGCCGCCGTGGTGCTCGACATCACAGCGATAGACAACCTCGTGGATGCGGAGCTACGCCGAGGGTACGGACGCGAGATCGGACGCATTCTGCGGCCGGGCGGCGTCGCCGTGGTGGTCACCTTCGCGCGCGACGACGGCTACTACGGCCCCTGGCTGGAGGGCTCACCGTGGCGCGAACAGGGTGTGGTCGAGGATCCGAACACAAATATTCGCAACCAGCTTTTCACTGTCGCCGAGCTCGACGCCGTGTTCGTCCCGCCGCTCGTCCGGGAGGTCAGCAGCACTCTGGTATTCATCGACGACGCCGCCGGGACAGCCTGGACTCGCCGCTTCCTGATGCACATCTACCGCGGCTGAAGCACGAAGCGACCGCCGCGCAACGCACCCGTCGAGAAATGCGGGCTACGGATTCGGCGCGGCGTGACGGATGGAGTGGCCCTGCTTGGGAAGCGTGACTTCCTCGTTGCGGAAGCGCCCGTAGCCGAGGTTGTGGGGCGGCTTGAGCTCGGCGATCAGCTCTGCGGCGATCTCGTCGGCTTTGGCGGCATCGGACTCGGCGACGTACTTGAAGTACTCGTTCGCACCAAAAGGCTGCTCTTCGAGTACGTTCCACAAGCTCTCGCGCAGGCCCTTGTCTTCGGTACTTCCCACGTACATGACCTTCTGGCTGGAGGCGATGATCAGAAAGACGCCCGGGTCCTCAGGGACCTTTTCGACGTTCTCCGGAATGAAGTCAATGAGGCCCGATGCGTTAGCGACTGCTTCCACGACTCGGCTCCTTCGTTGGCGCTGCAGGTCTGTTGCGGCGGCGCGGAACAGCTCCGCTGCCGTGAGTTGTTGAACAAATAGCTCTTTGTAGCGAAGTCCCTTAGGTATAGTAACAGCGTGCTCGCTGCAGCCTAGCAGGGTGTTGAAGAACTCCCGAGCCGTTCCAATGCGCAATCCTCCAACCAAACTCGTCGTCGTGGCAGCCGTTCTCGTGCTCCTCGGAGCGGGGTCCGTCATGGCGCAGGAGCGTGCCTTGAACCGCGTTGTCGACGGTGATTTCGAAAACGGCGTGGTGGGCCTGAGCCTACCCGCGATATCGCCGTTCCCGGTGTTCTCGGGCGGCTGGGCGTCGCGTGGCCGAAGGGCGCCGGACATCCTCGAGGGCGCCGCCTTCGAGGGGATTCGCTCGGTGCGCCTGGCGTCGCGGCCGCAAGATCCGCTCCAAATCATCCAAGACCTGCCGATCAACAGCCCGGCGTTCGTGCTTCGCCTGGCGTTTCTGATCGAGGAGGGCAGCCAGCGCGTGCGTCTGTTCGGCGGCTGGGACCGCGGCGAACCCAGCGACGGTACGGCACTCTTCGAAGCGCGATTGTCCGCAACCGGCATCGTGTTCACCACTCCGGCCGGCACCTGGCCGATCAGTGGAGACGTCTCGCCGTACCAATGGCACACGCTGTCGCTGATCGTCGATCCGCGACGCGGCACCCACACCGTGTGGCTCGACGAACGTTCTTTGATTTCGCTTCCCGGTGTCTCTACCCGACCACCATCTACGATCGTAATCGGCGGCGACGCAGGCGACAGCGGCAGCTTCCGCTACGACGCCATCGAGGTACTGTCGCTGGTCGATCTCGAGATGACAACGATTCGCGGCTCGGTGACGATGCTCGAGTTCCCGGCCCAAGCGACCGTGCTCGGCCGGCTGGCCGCGGCGGGCGCGGCCCTCGACCGCGGCGCCCCAACGCTGGCGTTGCTCGAACTGAACGTCGCCCGCAACCTGCTGGGGTCAACGAGCCTGGCGACCGAAAGCGTGCGGCTGGCGATCAGCGAGTTGATCGAGTTGATCGAGATCAGCGACGCGCCGGGCGAAGACCGCGAGATGGCCCAGTACTTCTAGCAGGCCGTGGTGCCTGCTAGGTATCCATCAGCGCGGTCACCACGACGCCCGCGATCTCGACGAAGGCACAGGCCGCGTCGCTATCCGGGTACGCGAGCACGGTGGGGGTACCAGCGTCGCCCGCCTCAGCGATTCGCGGATCGATCGGAATGTCCCCGAGCAACGGAACGCCGAGCTCTTCGGCGGTGCGGCGACCGCCACCTTGGCGGAAGATATGTTCCTTATGGCCGCACTCCGGGCAACGGAACACCGACATGTTCTCGACAATGCCGATGACCGGGACGTCGACCTCGCGAAACATGTGCAGTCCCTTACGCGCATCGATCAACGAAACGTCCTGCGGCGTGGTGACGATCACGGCGCCGTCGAGCGGCGCCGATTGGGTCAGGGTCAACTGGGCGTCGCCCGTGCCGGGCGGCAGGTCGATAACGAGGATGTCGCACTCTCGCCAATCGACGTCGCGCAGGAACTGGCGCACCGCTTTCATCACCAGCGGACCGCGCCAGATGACCGGGGCATCTTCCGGCTGCAGGAATCCCAGCGACATCAGCTTCAACCCGTGTCGCTGCAACGGGATGATCATGCGACGACCCTCGACGTCGATGATCTCGGGCTGCTCGTGGACACCAAACATCGTCGGAACGGACGGGCCGTAGATATCGGCGTCCATCAAACCGACCGATAGACCGCGTTGTTGAAAGGCCACCGCGAGGTTCGACGCTACGGTCGACTTGCCGACGCCGCCCTTCCCCGAGGCGACCGCGAGCACGTGTTTCACACCCGGAATCGGGTCGCGCTGGATCAGAGGCTCGGGCGGGCTAGCGGGGCTAGCGGGGCCGGCCGACGGGCCCGTCCCGACATTCGCCGGCGGCGCACCGGGAAGGTTCATGCCGCCGCCGGGTGGGGCGGCAGCGCCGGGTGGTGCACCGGGCGCTGCGGCTCGCGGCGCGGAAATGTCGAGCTGGACCTCGTCAACCCCTTCGAGCTGAGAAACCGCGCCGTGGGCATCGCGGGCCATTTGTTCGATCGCCCGATTATCGCCCGACGGTACACTGAGGCGAATGCGAACCACGCGGTCCTCGACCTCGACGTGCTCGACGAGGCCGAAAGAGACGATGTCACGGGAAAGACCCGGGAATTTGACGCCCGCGAGGGCGGTGCGAATCTGGTCGGGAGAAGGGGGCACGCTGAAAAATCTCCTGTCAACAAACAACAACAATGCCGTAAAGATACCCCATGGTAGCCGCGTTGAGCCATGATGTCATGTTGCCTGCGGGCCAGGCGGCGGCTCCCGCACCCGCTCGATTTGCCGGAGACCAGCCGGTGAATATGCGAGCGCGGCCCTCTATAATGGAATGGACTATTTGAGCCGGTCGGGTCGTGACCGACCGCAAAAGCGCCAGAGAGCGACCGAACAGCCCCGAGGATACCGATGACCCCGAGCCTGATCCTCGTCACCAATGAAGAAACGACCCGCGAGGCGATCAGCGCCGAGGTCGCGGGCCTCGGCGCCGAAGTCATCCAGGCGAGCAGCGGCGAGGAAGCGCTCGAGATCCTGGCAACGCAGCCGGTCGACGGCGTCATCACCGGTCTCAAGCTCGAGGGCATGGATGGGCTCACCCTGCTGAAGAGCATCCAGAAGATCGACGCGCAACTACCGGTCATCGTGGTGACGGCCTACGGCACCGTAGCCGCCGCGGTCGAGGCCATGAAAGCCGGGGCCTTCGACTTCATCGAGAAGCCGTTCGATCAGGACGACGTCCGTCGCACGGTCCAAAAGGCCCTCGCGATGACCCGGCTGGTGGCCGAAAACCGCGTGCTACGGGAGGAACTGGAGCGCCAATACGACTTCTCGGCGATTATCGGGACGTCGCCGCAGGTTGTCGAGATCCTGCGCCTCGCCGGCGACGTCGCGGTCACCAACGCCACCGTCCTGATCAGCGGGGAAAGCGGCACCGGCAAGGAGCTTCTGGCGCGAGCCATCCACTACAACAGCGGGCGCACCGGCCACGCCTTCATCGCCATCAACTGCGCCACCCTGCCGGAGAATCTCCTCGAGAGCGAGCTGTTCGGCTACGAGCGCGGTGCCTTCACGGGGGCGGAGAAACGCAAGATGGGCCGATTCGAGCTCGCCGCGGGCGGCACGCTGTTTCTCGACGAGATCGGCGAGATGAGCTTGGCCGTGCAGGTGAAGGTGCTGCGCGTGCTCGAGCTACGTGAGTTCTCGCGCCTCGGCGGCACCGAAACCCTGCGCGCCGATGTGCGGCTGATCGCCGCCACCAACCACGACCTCGCCGACCTCGTCGCCAAACGACAGTTTCGCGACGACCTCTACTATCGGATCCACGTCTTCCCGATCACCATCCCGCCGCTGCGCGAGCGCACCCAGGACATCCTCCCGCTCGCCCGCCACTTCTTGCTCGAGCTCATGGAGAGCACCGGTAAGGTGATTACCGACATCCGCCCGGAAGCCCGGCGCATCTTGCTTAACTACGGTTGGCCGGGGAACGTCCGCGAGCTGAAGAACGTCCTGGAGCGCGCCCTCATCTTGACCCAGGACAACTCGATCGGCCTCGAGCACCTTCCGGTTCGCCTGCAGGAGGAGCGCGCTTTGCGGGCCAACGTCACCGTCTCGCTGCCGTCCCAGGGTTTGTCGCTCGAGGAAGTCGAGAGGTCGCTGCTGAAACAAGCCCTCGAGCGCAGCCGCCACAACAAGAGCCAGGCGGCGCGCCTCCTGGGACTGTCGCGCGCCACGCTGCGATATCGCATCAAGAAGTTCGGTCTCGACGCCGCATGAGGGCCGCCACTGCCGGGCCGCGACCCAGAATGGACTGGCTGATTACGTCCATATTGGATGAAATCATCCATACGGCTCGGACCCGCTATGGGACTCGGTTTCCGCGGGTCTTGAGGCGTTTTTGTTGATTTTAATGGCTCATATGGTCCATCAAGCCGCCAACCTAATTTTTCGGGGTCAAATGATTCCCCGCAAACCCAACGGCGGCGCGGGGTCCCAGGAGGGGGTAGATGCCGGAGTTGGCATGCGCATTGCAGTGATTATTGGGTGCAAGAGGCTGGGGGGCAAGGGGCGGCCCAGCCACTCTCACGATTATTCCGGAGGCCAAAGATGTCCGTACAAGCTGCCGTTCTAGAAGGTCCGCGGGTGCCGATTGCGGGGCTTGCGCTCGACGCCAAACCCGGTGAGGAATGGGTCGACGACGAGGCGTATCGCGAGCTCTTCGTGTCGGTGATCGAGCTCGCTCTGAAGGACTACGAGTTCCTGCTGCGCATTCGCCGGCAGGACGAGCTAACTCCGTCGGAGCGCAAGAAGTTGCGCAGCTTGACGGAAGACGGTGATCCGGAAGAGTTCTTCGCCAGCAGCTGGTTCGAGGACATCTGCCGTATGATCGGCGTGACCGCGGACGTCATCCGCGAGCGCCTCCAAGTCCTGGCAGCCTGCTGAGGACTCCGCCGGCTGCTTGAAGTTCCGCGCGGGAGCTGCCGAGCGGCAGCCCCCGCGTTTGGTTTGTAGGCCCGCATATCTCGACGCCCTCCTACTGCGGGCACGGGAACGCACCTTGAGATACGCGGGCTAATCAGTCGAGCCTGGAGATCGCGTCGCGCAACGCCGCGCGACCGAGCACGACGGCGTGAATACGACCCGGCGGCAGGCCGTCGAGGGCGTCAACGACCTCATCGGCACCTATCTTCTCGATCTCCCCGATGCGCTTGCCGATAACCATCTCGCTGATTACCGATGCCACGGCAATGGTGGCGGCGCAGCCGTAGGCCTTGAAGCGAACGGCGATGATCCGCCGTCGCGCCGGTTCACGGTCCGGTTCCGCGTTGATCGCGAAACGAAGAACGTCGCCGCAGACGTCGTTGTGGACGATGGCGACGGCGTCGGGCTTATCGAGATCGCCGGTATTTCGCGGACGTCTGTAATGATCGAGGAAAGTCTGCGAGTACTCGGTCATGCTGCCGCAATGTTCTCCCGAAACCGCGAGCGGCGCGACCCCGTAGTTATTCAGGGTGGCGAAGAACTCCCGGTGGGCCAGGTTACGGCCAGCGTGGAGCATCTGCAGCGCTGGCACTCCTGGAACGATATGTCACATATCGCCTGCGGGGGTGGCATGAGCCGACCCATCACACTTTCACCACGGCCTGCTGGAGGGACACCGTGAACGGCTTGTACCATGTCGACACTTCCGCGCCCGCTGGGGGGCACTCCATCGACAGGGCCGCACTGTCCCGTCACCCTCGATCATGACGACCCCAATCATCGAAACCCAAGGACTGCGGAAGGTCTACAAGAGCTTCGTCGGAACCCCGGTCGAGGCTCTACGAGGCGTCGACATCCGGGTGGAACGAGGCCAGGCGTTCGGTCTGCTCGGACCGAACGGGGCCGGGAAAACAACCCTGATCAAGACGTTGCTCGGTCTCGTGCACCCGACCGAGGGCGAAGCGCGGCTGATGGGTGAAGACGCCGGCATGCCGGCGGCGCGGCGCCGTATCGGCTACATGCCCGAACTGCGCAACTACCCGCAGTTTCTCACCGCCTTTCGCTGTCTCGACCTATTCGGCCGCCTACACGGAATCCCGTCGTCGGAGCGCCGGGAGCGCATCGGGCGCGTTCTCGAGGACGTCGACCTCGGCAAGTGGGCCGAGCACAAGGTCGGCACCTTCTCCAAGGGCATGAAACAGCGCCTCGCACTGGCACAGGCGCTGCTGAACGATCCGGAGTTGCTGTTTCTCGACGAGCCGGCCGAGGGTATCGATCCGCTCGGCCGGGTCGTAGTACGGAACATCCTGCGCCGCGCCCGTGAGCGCGGCATGACGCTGTTCATGAACTCCCATCTTCTGACCGAGGTCGAAATGGTATGCGACGAAGTTGCCATTCTGCACCACGGCAAGGTTGTCGAGTCCGGCGTTCTCTCCGAACTCACCTCGCGCGAGCGCCAGTATCGTCTGACGGTGGCGTCCGATTTCGAACGCGTTCCGGCGGTGCTCGAGGGTGCGTTCTCGGAAATCGAAGAAGTCAAGGCGGCCGCGGGTCTGGCGGCCTGGAACCTGACCGTTCGCGATCGTGACGAGCTCAACGCGGCAATCGATCGACTACGCCGGGAAAACATCCTGGTCGACGGAATCGAGCCAGTGCGCAGCAGCCTCGAAGACGTCTTTCTGCGGGCCATTGACGATCACGCCGGCGGCGACGCCCCGCAAGCGTCGGAGGGTTCAACCGCCAAGCCTGGATCCGTCAAGGACGGGGAGCGCTCGTGAGCACGACGCGTGCGGTCATGACGGGACACGGCGGCGACGACCTCTCTCAGGCCCAGCTGATGTCGCGTCAAATCCACGCGCTCGTCGCCTACACCGTGCGCGAGTCACTGCACCGCTGGACGCTGATCACCTATCTGCTCGGCATTACTTTCTTTCTCGTGCTCCTCTCGACGGCGGTAAATCTCGACATCGTCGAAGGAACGTTGGCGTCGGCGCGATTGTTCGGTCAGGATCTCCGAATCGGCGACCAGGAGATCCCCGTCGAAGACATCGTGGGATATTTCCAGGTCGGCATCATCAGCACCCTGTATTCCATCGGCGTCTTGTTGGCTCTCTTTCTGACCAGCAACCACATCCCGGCGATGGCCAGGGAGGGGTGGGTCGACTTGCTCGTCGCCCAACCGGTCTCGCGATCGACGCTATTGCTCGGCCGCGCGCTCGGCTCGGTGGCCGTCATCAGCATCGGCGTCTCCTACTTGATCGTCGGCAGTTGGCTCGTTCTGAGGGTCAAGACCGGTCTCGGAAGCATGGGCTTCCTGCTCGCAGGCCTGGTCATCCTCTTCGTCTACTCCGTCTGCTACTCGGCGACCGTGCTTACGGGAATCATCACCCGCAACGCCCCCGTCAGCGGCATGGTCGGCTTGATGGTCTGGATCGGCGGCCATGTCATGTATCCGTTTCACGTGTACACCGAGTGGCGCGTGCTGGCGTTCCCTGCAGGGTGGCGGCGACAAGCAGCTACAGCGTTTGCCGAGGGCCTATACTGGACGCTGCCCAAGAGTGAAGGGCTGCGCCGGATTGCGGTGGCCACCGCCCAGAATGAACCTGTATCTTTCCTTCCGATTCTTTATTCGATTCCTTTCGCGGTCTTGTGTCTTTTTCTCGCTTGCCGGTGGTTCACGCAGCGCGACTATTAGCAGGCCGTGGCCTGCTAGAGGAGAACGACGATGAACAGCCTGACGAAAATCCGCCGCAGAGCATCCTCGCGGCTCGCCGCCTGCGGCGCCATGGCCCTCATGCTGGGGTGCTCGGTTTCGATCGATTCCGAGGCCGTGACCGAGTCGCGGGCGCTGATCGATCGGCTGCCTTTCGGCGCCACGGCAATCGCCTGGATCGACTTCGAGGATCTTGCCGAAGCGATGTCGTCGGAGCAGTGGGACCAGTACGAGGAGATGCTCCAGGGCGACGAGAACACGCAAGGCCTGGAGCGATTCGAAGAGGCCACCGGCATCGACGTGCGCCAAGACGTGCGGCAGATGGGTGTCGCGCTCATGCCCGGCGGCGGCGATAACAACTGGCCGATCGTGCTGATCGAGGTCGACTTCGACCGCGGTCGTTTCGAGTCGTTGCTCACCGATGCCGAGAGCATCGAGTACGAGGGCGCCACGATGTACGCGGTCGACGACTTCGTCCGCAACCTCGAAGGCGTGGTCAGCGACGACGAGGACATCGACATCCCCGACGCCGAGGCCGCGACCGAGCCCGAGCCCGCGGACGGCGCCTACCTCGTGGTTCTCGACGACACGACGCTGGCGATCGGCACGGAGGAAAACCTCCGCGTCGTGATCGACGTCGACGGCGGTCGCCACGAGACCCTCAAGTCGGACCCCGACATGAACGATTTGATCTCTGAGGTCGCCGGGCACGGCCAGATCTGGCTGGTTGCCACCAAGTCGACCTGGGACGATCAAGTCGCCGACCTCGGCCAGACCATTCCGGGCACCATGGTGCCGGCGACCGCGATCGAGAGCATCGAGACAGTCACGCTGTCAATGTGGCTGGGTGACGGTCTGTCCATTCGCCTCACGGGCATCGCCGGGAGTGCGGAGGACGCCGGCATGCTGACCGACTCGCTCAACGGCCTGCTCTCAATGGGCAAGATAATGATACAGGGGAGCCAGCCCGAGCTCTTCCAGATCCTCGACCGCGGCGTGCACGCCGAGCAGGACGATCGGAGAATCAACATCGAGGCGAACCTGACCCCGGCCGATCTCGAGTTTCTGCGGCGGATGGCCGAGGACGAAGTGGGCGACGCGGTAATCGGTTCCGGCGCGTAGCCCTTTTTGAGCACCTCGCTCGCTCGGTACGAGCGCGCCGCCGGGGGTGCATCGACGACCCCCGCCCGACCCGGCCACCAACCCGCAAACACCCCGCAGCCAGGCGAGTTTCCCTCGATCCGGAGCTGCACCCGCGCCGTGCTAGTCTGACCCCTGACGCTCTCCCCGCAACGTCGGCGTACGTTCCGCTCAACGAATCCCTCGGGTGCGCTCCCATGAAACGCTTCTACGCAATCCTCGCGATGCTGCTTATCGGCGCCGCTGGCGCCGCCCTTTTCATCCTCCGGACGGAGTTGATACCGCCAACGTTCGAAGTGGCTTCGGTCAGGTACGACGTTGACGCCGATGGATCGATCGATCTCGTGCGCTGGGACCTCGGGGGCGAGGTGACGCTATGGGAATGGGATCGTGACGGCGACGCGCAACCAGAGTTGATCGGCTACGACGCTGTCGAGACCGCCGAAGGCTTGCGGCCGACGGGCTCGATCACCGCCTGGGATTGGGCCGCCGACTCGGTAATCGATATCGGCAACGTGCCTCCGGCGATCGAGCAGATGCTGCATCGCGAGGAGATCATCGCCGCGCGGTCGGCTCCGCCGTCCACCGATATCGCCCTGGTCGGGGCCGACATCCGCGCTCTGGTTGCCGAAATCGAGAGCGGCTACGACGACTTCCGGCTCGACGGCTTTCGGATGCCGATCGTCGGCGCCACCCTCCCCGACCTCGACACCCTGCTGCCCGGCGCGCCGCGCCCCTACCGCAACGGCATCCATCAGGGCTTCGACATGAACAACGGTCACATCGGCGTGCCGACGGCGTACAGCGCCCCGGCAATCGCCACCAAGGACGGCACCGTGATCCGCGCCTCCCTGGACTTCACCGAGATGACCCCCGAGGAGTACCTGGAAGCGATCGCCTCATCGCGGGCCGCCGGCACCACGCCCCCCGACATCCTCGACAAGCTACGCGGCAAGCAAGTGTGGATCGACCACGGCCACGGCATCATCACCCGCTACGTGCACTTGTCGGGCATCGCCTCGGACATCGTCGAAGGAAAGCGTGTCAAGGCCGGAGACATCGTCGGTTTCATCGGCAATTCGGGCACCGAGTCGGCCGCCAAGGGCGGCCGTGCCGGCGCCCACCTGCACTTCGAGCTGCGCATCGACGACCGCTACTTCGGCGAGGGCATGAGCTACGACGAGCTCCGTGAGGCTGCCAACCGCATTTTCCACATCGGCGCCGGTTGACCGGCGCGCGGCTAGCCCGGACCGGGCTATCGTAGGCCCAGAAACAGGGCGACGCCGAGCACGGCGAACATCATCATCGCCAGGACAAGAAGTGTCACCATCGGTATAGCCACCGTGGCGATCGCCTGAGGTCGATCGAGCGAATAGTTTCGCTCGACGCAGATGACTGCCACCGCCAGCATCCAGAGGCCGGCGATCAAGCCGAGCACCATGTTCAAGATGGGAATCACGGTCACCCACGTGAGCACGTAGGCGAGCGAATAGGGCCGGAAGAAGTCGATGAACTCACCCTCGCCCTTGAACACCATCGTCGCCAGCAAGTGCACAATCGCGGCAGAGACGAAGGCGCCGACCAGGTAGAACACCGGGAACATGACGAAGCCGAACGGCATCAGGGATGATCCGATGGCCGCGCCGATGCCGCCCAGCACGATGATCGCGAGCCCCATCGTAAAGGCATCTTCGTCATCGCGCGCCCGATCGATCGCGTCTTCCTTGAGTTGAATGATATCGATCGCCTGCTTGACGTATCCCATGAAGTCGTCGAGCCAGGTGCCGGCGGTCTGCGTGTGCTGTTCGGTCATCGGATTTCTCCCTCTCGGCGAGTCTATTCTGCAGCCGCGCAGCCGGTCAAACGCTGATTGCCGCACTTTCGAGCGCGCTAGCGTCAATCGTGGCCAACGATCAGGTACGCCCAGTTAGCGAGCACCAGGGCGACGCCGAACCAGGCGAGCTTGACCGTAGCGACCCACGGCAAGCGCGGCCGCGGCCAGCCGCCGACAACGGTGCCGGCGGCCCACGGCAGGTAGATGCACAGACCGATTCCTCCCAATCCGACAAGCGGGTTGAAACGCAACGCCGCAAGCCAGTCCCCGGTCGCGGCGGCGACCAAGGCGCGGGTTCCGTAGCAGGTCGGGCAAGGGATCCCGGTGAGCTCTCGCAGCAGGCACGGCACACCTACTGCTCCTTCCCACAACGGATACATCCAGGCCAAGACCAGCACCGAGAAGCCACTCAACAGGCCGAGGACGTAGCCATCCTGCTGTGCTGCGGACGCCGTCGCCCGCAGCCCCGCTGTCGCCGGGGCGCGCATCAGAATGCGCCTCCCGCGAGGCCGGCGAACCCCACCAGAAGGAAGACCATCGCGAGGCAGAAGCACGATAGCGCCACGGGCACCAGAACCGCGGTTGCAGCTCGACCCGTGGGAACCGGGTGTGCCTCCCGAAGACCGATGATCTCGACTACGAACCTCCAGATGGCACCGATGAACAGGCCGAAGATCGGAACGAGGTTGATCGCCCCTACCGACCATCCGTAGCAAAAAACCCGAAATGTCGTCTCGTACGGGCGCGGCGCACCACCGAACAGAATCAGCAGCACGTGCGCGATTCCGGCACCGAAGAACGTAAACGAACATACCAAAAACGGGGCGAGCAACGCGCTCCAGATCTCCTGAGCGTTGGCGACAGCGAGCTCCTCCGGAGAGGAACCTCCGAAGCCGGACAACAGGCTGCTGGCCAACATGATCCACGCCTGCCCGATCCAGGCGCTGACGCTGCCGACGAGGACCGCGAACCCGAGCGGTTCTCCCCAGCCGCCAGCCACCTTCATGTCTGCGAAAGCCTTGGAAGGGGAAAAAAGGACCTGGGAAACGGTCTGAATGATCGCCGGCCCCGGCCCCAGCTCGTCGCGGCGTTCCCAGGGCAAACCGCGACGTACCTCGGGCGGCTCCGCGGTGCCGTAGCCCGGGGTCTCGTCGTCCGGGGGCTGACCGCCCATCGACAATTCGTAGTCTCCGTGAATCAAAGGAATTCCTGTTTGATAATCGTGCTCCACCCTCGGCCAGGGCGTCGTGTAGTCTAGTATTTAAAGCTGCTTTCTCACGCGTTTGACCAAAAATCGCTCCATTCGAGGCAACCACACAACATGCGAAACTTGTTACGTATCAGCCTTGCCGCCGCCCTCGTGCTGCTCACGATCGCTGCCGCGGCCTACGGCCCTGGCATGGCGACCGCCACCGCGCAGATTTACTCCCGTCTCCAAATTTTGGAGGACATCATGGAGATCATCGACCGCCACTACGTCGATGATGTCGATGTCGATGAGCTCTTCGACAACGCCACGCGGGGCGTGCTGGAAGCCCTCGACCCGCATTCGCGGTACTACAGCGCCGAGGAATTCAAGGCGTTGGAGGAGCAATACCGTGGCGACTACGCCGGCATCGGCGTGTCCTTCGAGATGTTCGACGGCGTTCTCACCGTGCTCGATGCTCTCGACGGCGGTCCCTCGCAAGCCCTCGGCATCCGCCCGGGTGACGAGATCATCGAGGTCGAAGGGCAGAGCGCCATCGGTTGGACCGTTGATGAGGTCTACGACCGCCTGCGTGGCCCCGCCGGAACACTGGTCAACGTCACCGTGATGCGCCCGAGCCTAGACGAGCTTCTCCAGTACACGATCACGCGGGGTAGAGTCGAGATCGCCGCCGTCTCGATCGTCGCGATGCTCAACGACGAGGTCGGCTATATCCGCCTCGACACATTCTCGCAAAAGACGGCGGATCAAGTCGAGAAGGCCCTGCAGGAGCTCGAGAACCAGGGAATGAAACGGCTCGTCCTCGACCTGCGCGGCAACGGCGGCGGCCTCATGTCGCAGGCGCTACAGCTGACCGACAAGTTCCTCGAAGGCGGCAAAGTAATCGTCGAAACCCGCGGTCGCACCGCCGTGGCCAACGCCTCCGAGCAGACCACCAACCGCTACACTCATCCGGAGCTACCGATGATCGTGCTCGTCAATCGCGGCTCGGCGAGCGCTTCGGAGATCGTTTCGGGAGCGCTGCAGGATTGGGACCGGGCGTTGATCGTCGGCGAGACGACGTTCGGCAAGGCGCTCGTTCAGAACCAGTTCCACTTCCGTGACGGCTCGGCCCTTTTTCTCACCATTGCGCGTTACTACACACCGAGCGGGCGATTGATTCAGCGCGAGTACGTGGGCGACGAGTACTTGAACCTTGAGTTGGTCGACGACGTTCGCTCCGAGGACGATCCCGAGTGGACCGGTGCCCAGGCTGAAGACCGCCCCACGTATACAACCGCAGGCGGCCGCACGGTGTACGGCGGCGGCGGCATCCATCCCGACATCGAGATCGAGCCGACCCGCGTCTCCAGAATCGCCGCGCTCATGTACCGCGCGCCCTTGCGTCTGTTCTTCCGCTACGGAGTCCGGTACGCCGCCGGTCACGCCGCCGAGATCCCGGCCGATTTCGATGATTTCAACGACAACTTCGTCGTCACCGACGAAATGGTCGACGATTTCGTCGCTTTTGTGCGCTCCGACGGAATCCGCGAGCCATTCGATGAGAACGACGTCGCGCTCACCGACGAAGCATTTGACGAAAAGGCGCTCGAGGACCTCCGCATCTACATCAAGTCCGACGTTGCCGCCGCCGTCTGGGGCGGTGACACCGGCCGCGAGGTCCTGCTGCGCTATGACGATCAGGTAATGCGCACGATCGAGCTTCTCCCGCAAGCCGCGAATCTTCTAACCCTGGCATCGCGCTCCGTGGCCCGGTAAGGCGGGAGGCAGAGGTGAGCGGCCAGAACGCCAGTTACTGCTCTTGCGGTGCGTTCGGCCGGCGGCGCGGGGGAGGCCCAGCACGCCAGCTACTGCGTTGCGCGGCGGCTCGCGGCTCCTCGCCGTACGAATAGTACGACTCGTCGCCCTCGCCTTGCGCGCCTTGTATCTGGCGCGCTGGGCTCCAGCCGCGGCGGATCATTGTTTTGATAGGACTCGGTAGAGTTCGGGGCGGCGGTCTCTCAGGAATGGGCGCTGGTTGCGGTTCTTGGCGATCAGGGTTCGGTCGATGTCGACGACGAGGAGCTCCTCTTCGGTGCCGGCCTTGGCGATGATCTCGCCGGCCGGGTCGACGACGTAGGAACCGCCGGCGAAGGTCAACTCGGGCTCTTCGCCGACGCGGTTGCAGCAGGCGATGAACACCGCGTTGGAGAACGCCGAGCCCTGCATCTCCCGCTCGTAGCCACGGCCCGGGTCGCCCGCGGTGCCGGCGAACGGGCTGAGGATGATCTCGGCGCCGCCGATGGTCAGGGCGCGCATATGCTCGGGGAAGTGGCGGTCGTAGCAGATCGCCATGCCGATCGGGCCGACGGCGGTGCGATGCACCTCGAAGCCCGAATCCCCCGGCCAATAGTAGAAACGCTCGTTGAAGCCTGGCTCTTCGGCAATGTGAATCATCCGCGCCACCCCGAGCAGCTCGCCGCCGGCGTCGATGATCGGCGAGGCGTTGTAGTGCCGCCCGGGGCCGGCGAGCTCAAAGATGTTGGGAATCACGACGATGCCATGCTCGCGCGCCTTGGCCTGGCACGCCTCGGTGATCGGCCCCGGGACAGGCTCCGCCCAGTCGAAGTACGACGCCTCGGCTCGATGTTGCGGGAAGAACGGATGGAAGGCCATCTCCGGAAAGACGCACAGCGCGCAACCCTCGGCGGCGGCCTTGTCGACCCATTCGAGACCGCGGTCGAGGTTGGCGACGAGATCATCGCTGGCCGCAACCTGGGCGAGGCCGATACGAACCGTCGTTTTGCTGTCAGGCTGCTTCATCAAGATCTCTCTGGCCGGCGGGGCCGCCGGCCTGGCGCCGACCGTTGTCGCGGCGCGACCGCCACCAGACCACGAGGACGAGGACGGGGGCCAGGGTCGCAAACTCCCACAACATCGCGTACAGATTGTGAACCGTCAGCACGCTGACGACAAAATCGACCGCGCTGCCCTCACCGCTGAGCTTGGCGACGTCGACGAACCACGGGTAGATCTGCACGCTGGCATTGGACAGCGGCCAAAAAATCGGTGGCCCGACGGGGGGCCGGAAGTCGCTGTTGAGGGTGTCGAGCAAGACGTGGGAGCCGACAAGCAACCCGACCATCATGGCGGTGCCGGCGGCGCCCGACAAGCGGTTACACCATGTGGGCCAACTCCTGCCCACCGCCGCGGCCGCGAGGCCCACGACGACCGCTGCCACCGCGGCGAAGATCACGCTGTGGCTGAATCCGACGTGATGATATCGGTTGGGCTCGCCAACCAGGATTCCGGGAATCAGATCGAGGTCGGGGAGGTTGGCGATCACCACCGCAAGCAGCAAACGTTTCCAGGCGACGAACCGGCCATCAGCGTCGAGGCCCTTGTAAACGACGGCGGCGGCTAGAGAATGTGCCAGGGGAAGCGGCATGAGGGTCCGTCGGTCCTAACCGCAGCAGTAGCCGGCCGTAAGTCCCACTTGCAAGACCCTCCGCACCTCCAGCACCCTGCTAACGCTCACGGATGACGCGGGCCGGGATGCCGACGGCGACGCTGCGCGCGGGTATATCACTCGAGACGACGGCGGCGGCGCCGACGATACAATCGGCGCCGATCGTCACGCCATCGAGAACCTTGACCCCGGCGCCGAGCCATACGTTGTCGCCCAGCTCGACGCCCCGGGAGACGGCTTTCTGTTCCTGGATCGGCCGGTTCGGGTCGGCCGACTCGTGGCCACCCCCGATCAGATAGCAATACGCCGCGAGCAGGCCGTCCTTGCCGACCCGCACCGAGCTGCCGGAGGCAATCTGGCTGTTGAAGCCGATATTGACGCCGTCGGCGAGCTCGATATCGCCGTTCTTGCACGACAGGATCGTGTTACGACCGAGAAACACCCCATCGCCCAGACTGATTCCCGTGTTGCTCGAGCCCTTGGCGTCGAGCATGCAGTTGTCGTCGATGATGACGCCGTCGCCGACGCGGATCTTGTGAGGATGGCGGAGCACGACGTTGTGCCCGAAGACCGGCTTGCGACCGCACTCACCAAGCAACATGGGGTAGAAAAACCGTCGCAGCACCAAACCCAGCGCTCCCGGTACCCAGCTTGACAGCAACATGACGAGCTCGTAGCCAACCAGGGCCGCGAGTCCCGGGCGGCCTACGACCAGCTCGCGGTACTTGCCGGCCGCGCCACCGTCCCGAAGCTGGCGGCGAACCAGATAGTCGTCCGAGGCGTGGCTCGCCCCGGTGCCGCCCACGCCCGGAACCTCGGGTTGTGCTGGATGCGCGTCGCTCACGGCCCAAGACTAGCAGGCCGTGGCAAGACCCTGATACGTGCGGCTCCCTTGATTCGGGGGGCTCTGGCAGGCGGTGGCGAACAATGGGGACGGGTCAGACGGCTTTCGGCACCATCAGGTCAGGGTTGCCCACTTTTACACGCGCCGCTAGCATTCACTCTAGGTTGTCTCGCTCGAATCAACCGGCTCCGGCGACTCGAAATGCTTCGCTGGATCGGTTTCCCGGTCGCCCGCGAACGACGAATATGCCACGACTTCTGGATGCCCGCCGATGGCGGACGACGGCGTTCTTCCTGGTGCTCGCGTGCGGCGTGGCGACTCAGGTTGCCGCCGCCGCATCCGTCCAGCAGGTGGCCCGGCAACAGCAGGAGCAGGAGGAACAGGACCCCGACGAACGTGTCGCCGGGGAGGAGCCACCCGAGGGATTCGATGGCTCGGACTCCGGCACCACGACCCTGTTGCTGACCCCGTCGAGGTTTGAGGTCGCGATCGGGAGCCGCGTTCGCCTTACCCTTTCGGTGCTCAACGCCAACGATCTTCGCCGCCTACCGGTGACGATCCGTTTCGATCCGAAGGTCTTGCAGCTGGTTTCTGTCGACCTCGGCGATGCCTGGGCCCTGCGGCCCGAGCCGGTGTTCCTGCACGACTCGTCCCGACCCGGCGAGCTCGTCGTCGGCCTGGCGCAGTTGAACAGAGACGATCCTGGGATCTTTGGTTTCGCCGAGGTGCTGGAACTGGAATTCCGCGCCATCGGCCACGGCAACGCGGGGCTCGTGTTGGACCGCTTTGCCGCCATCAGCGGCGGCGCCACCGGGCGTGAGACAATCGCGCTGGCGGCCGAGATTGTCGTGCGATGAGAAGGGTCCTCTCCACCGCCGTCGTCGTGACGCTTTTGATTGTTTCCGCCGACGACGGCCGAGCATCTCAGCTTGAGCGTCGCGCTGCCCTGCCGCCCCAGCGGACGGTGTCGGGGCCGGCCCCCGGAACAGCGCCGGCAATCGCCGGCGGGGCGGTCACCGTGGTTGCGTGGTTGGAGCAAGCAGCGGGGACCGAACGGGTGATCGGCCGGGCCGGCAATGATGGCGCGATCCTCGCCATTGGGCCGGCGGGCCCGGGAATCGACGGCGCCCCGGTCTCAGCCGCGGTCATCGATGGCTCGGTCTGGGTTGTCGCGAGCCGCGACGACGGCAAAGGTCAACGTCTGTGGGCACGCCGCTGGACGGCAGGCGAGTGGCAGGTTCCCATCGCCGGACCCGTCGCGCGGCCCCGAGATCATCATCCGGCGCTCGTCGCTCAACCGGGTTCCGACCGACTCTGGGCGACGTGGATCGGCGAAGACGGCGTCGAGCGCAATGGCGCGATGCTGTTCGCGAGCCACTGGAACGGCCGCAATTGGACGGCCGCCGAATCGCTGCCCCGCACCGCCGGGATTCCTATGGCGCCCTCGATCGCAGTCGACACTGACGGCGCGCCCGTCGTGGTTTGGGCCGCCGGCAGCGGCGCCAACGCTGAAATCTGGGCGAGCAAGCGACGGGGCGGTCGATGGTCAACGCCGTTCGCCTTGAGCCGCAACCTCGTCCCCGACATCACCCCGTCGATCGCCGGCCACTCGGGCGGCCTGGTCGTGACCTGGATCTCGTATACCGACGAAGGCTATCTGCCACTGGTACGGATCGGCGCCGACGCGGATTCCTGGGGCGAAACACACGTCATCAGCGAAACACCGGGTGGGCGGCCGCGGGCGATATCGGTAGGCGGCAACCCGGTGGTGTTCTGGCGCCACCTCGAGGAGCACCCGGCGGGTGGAACCATCAAGGCGAGTATGCGGCGCGACGGAAACTGGGGCTCACCCGTCTCCATCGCCTCCGCATCCGGGTCTCCGTTCGGGGTGGCGCGTTCGCGCGACGATCGGCTGATGCTGGCCTTCGCGCGCCCCGACGGTCGCCTCGGTGTGGTGGAGAGCGATCGCTCGACCTTCCGCGACGACCTCGACAGCCTCATGGCCAACAGCGCCGCTCGCTACGGGCCCGTCACCGCGACGCCGGGGATCGCCGTTCCGGCGCCGGCTACCGGCCACGATCCGGCCCCTGCGGCCGTCCCCGAGAACTACACCGCTTTCGGCGACAGTATCGCCAACGGGGTTGTCTACGACCCGGTGCGTCGTACCTCCCCCGGCTACCGGGACCCCCTGCAAAAAGCGCTACGCAACTATTTCGGCGTCGGCACGGTGTTCAACGCCGGGGTCGACGGCGAGCCGACGTCTGACGGCCTGGGACGCATCGACAACGCCATCTCCGCGCAGGATCCCGGCGCCATCTTGATCCTCGAGGGCATCAACGACATCGTCGCCGAGATCGATGTGAGCGTCACTGCCTTCAACCTGAGGAGCATGCTGCAACGCGCCGAGGTGGAGAAGCCGGGAATTTTGCGCTTTCTCGGAACCCTGCCGCCGCGCCTCGACCCCGGGCCCGACGGCTTCGACGGGCCCGGCAACGGCCGCATCGACGAGCTCAACGCGATGCTGGCGGTGATCGGTCCCGAAGAGGGAGCCTTCGTCGTCGACCTCAACAGCCCCCTCGACGGCCATCCGGAGCTGATGTCGAACGATCTGCATCCCTCGGTCGCCGGTTACGAGGTCATGGCCGGGCAGTGGTTCGATGTCGCCAAACCGGAGATCCTGGCGCTCACCAACTTCGGTGACGTCAACAGCTCGGGCCGCACCGACGGCCTCGACCTGATCAGGCTTGCCCTCGCCTTCGGCGCCATCGTCGGCGAGGACCGCTACGATGCCGACGCCGACATCAACGGCGACGGCATCATCGACGGCTTCGACTTGGATCTACTGGTCGAGTTCTTCGGCCTCGACGTCCCGCCCGAAGTTCCGAAAGGACCGTGATGGCTCGGGTCCACCTCGACCGGGCCATCGCGACGTCGGCAATGATCGGCGGACTCGTGATGTCAGGTGCGTGCGGCGGCTCCTCGCCGACGACGCCCAGACCACCGACCCCGCCGCCGCCACCGCCCATGATCACTTTCGTTTCAAACAACCCCGCCGCGGGCGCGAACTCGATCGTTCTGGTGATGACAGCCACGGGGACCGACTCATTCACGCTGACGTTGACCGCCAACAACGTCACCGACCTGTTCGGTTATGCCCTCGACATCATCTTCGATACGACGATGATCGCCCTGGCGAGCTCGCAGTTCGGGGTCTTCCTCAACGGCGAAGGCATCACCGTGACCAGCCAGATGATCCAAACGACGCCGGGCACGCTGATCATCGGGCAGAGTCGCGTCGGCGCCGTCGCCGGTGTTACCGGTTCAGGCGCGCTGCTGTCGCTGAATTTCACCGCGATTGCCACCGGCCCGACGACGATCGCGATCGAAAACACCGGCGCCTTCGACAGTATGGGGGTGGCTCTGGCCACCGAGTTCGTCGGCGGGACGGCCACCGTGCCCGCGAGCGAGTGATGGGGATCGGTCCTGAAGTCGTCGACTACATCGCCGCACTCGCCAAGCTGCGGCTCGACGATGCCGAAAAGGAAACTCTGGCGGCGGATCTGGCCCGCGTCCTGGAGTTTCTCGAACAGCTCGACGGGGTCGACATCACCGAGGTGCCGCCCACCAAACACGTTATCGGGTTGAGCAACGTAGAGCGCCCAGACACGGCGAGCCCATGTCTGCCCCCCGGCCAAGCGCTGGCCAACGCCCCGGACACCGACGAGGATCACTTCGTCGTCCCCAAGGTCCTTCCCGACTAGTGGCGATCGAGCTGCGGGGCCTGACCTGCGCCGGCATCGCCCGCCGCGTCGCGTCGGGCGATCTGAGTGCCGCCCAAGTGGTCGATGCGACGCTTGATACGATCGCCGCGGGCGACGAGGAGATCGGTGCTTTTCTCGCCGTCTACGGCGACGAGGCCCGGCAGCGCGCCCGCCGGATCGACAACGACGACAACCTGCGCGCCCAACCCCTGGCCGGTGTGCCGATCGCGCTCAAGGACAACCTCTGCGTTGCCGGTCGCCGAACCACCGCCGGCTCCCGCATTCTCGAGCCCTTCTCGCCGCCGTTCACGGCGACCGCCGTCGAGCGCCTCGAATCCGCCGGCGCCGTGCTGGTCGGCAAGACCAACCTCGACGAGTTCGCCATGGGCTCCTCGACCGAGAATTCCGCCTTTCGCCGGACCACCAATCCTTGGGATGTGTCGCGGGTGCCGGGCGGCAGCAGCGGCGGCTCCGCCGCGGCGGTGGCCGCCGGGATGGTGGCCGCCGCGTTGGGCTCCGACACCGGAGGTTCGATCCGGCAACCGGC
>SMVB01341353.1_pt1 | contig 28959 bp, 36 predicted proteins | sample 2456461 | NCBI WGS metagenome assembly SMVB01 (sample SAMN11095934, study PRJNA526329) | marine sediment metagenome | biome: Marine sediment; feature: Surficial sediment; material: Deep marine sediment; isolation source: Hadal surficial sediment | place: Pacific Ocean | collected 2014-05 | depth... | reverse complement strand
TTTTTCCCTATTTGCTGCCATTTTCTTAACCCCTTCCTAAACTTTCTTGGTTAATAAAAGTCCCGCCGGTTACCAGCCGACGGGACCAGAACTGCGCTTCGACTTAAACGCCGTCGTTACGTTGCATACCTCGGAAGTCCATAGCCGCCGCCGCTACGTCCAGACGGACCTTGTATTCGACTCCGTCGATAGACCAGCCCGCTTGCTGTTCCAGCGTAGGCGACTGGTTCCCGTCCAGGAAAGCGACTTCGACTGTATCGCCGCCCTGTCCCGCCGCAATATAAAACCGCGTCGCGCTATCAATATCTAAACGCGCGTCGCTTATTACGGTCATAAGTCCGCGAACGCTGTTAGGCGCCCGGTTATTATTGGTACCGTCCGCTGGGTCGAACTCAGACGCCATAAGGACCTTAGCGACACTTTCGATCGCCATAGGTACCAGGAAAAACGCCGGACGAATATTAAGCGCGGTCGCCGAACTACTCGCGTCGGTCTGGCGTCCCATAGCTACGCGCATACTATCTATACGTACGCCCGTTATTACGCCAGCGCCGCCCAGGTTTAGGTTACCGTGGGTCGTACCGATAGCAGTACCCGCGAATAGCGCGATACCGTCCGATAGGTTAGCGTTCGCCGTAAGGACTCCGTACGCCAGGTCGCCGACTACCCGCGCCGCCGCGCGTCCCATAGCGGACGGGATACGCGTAAACGCGCTTAGGTCGTCGTTTATGATTGCCTGGCGGGAAATAGCGAATAGCTTACCGAACGTCGCTAGCTGGATCGTCTGCCCTTCGTCCTGGAACGAACCGTACGTATATTCGCCGTCCTCGTTAACGAGTGTTAAATCGTTAAACGACGAAATATTTACGCGGTTACCGACCTTAAAGTCGGACAGTTCGCCGGTATTAGCCCACTGGTCCCAGGTTTCCGGCGATTCGTCCCAGCCGTTAAGCATGGATTTATTCGACGCGTCCTGTAGCAGTAATGGAAAGTCCGACGTAGTAAACGCGCGTCCGACCAGTTCCATTTTACTAAACCGATCCGTAGGTACGTTCGCCAGTTCCAGCGATCGCCTAGCCAGTTCGTAAAGGGTAAAACCTCGGAACCCAGTTTTACCGACTTCCGCCCGCTGTTCGTCGGTAGCAATACCCGCGCGAACTGCGATAGCGATAGACCCAGCGCGGATAAACTTATCTACGCTATCCTCGCCATTCTCTATACGCTGGGCGTCGCCGCCTACTGGTCCACTACCGGCGCCCAGGGCGTCCAGTAATAGTTTACGCGTCACGGCGACGGTCGCTTTACCGTCCTTAATAGCCGCCGTACGAACTTCGTCGTACGTATCGCCGAACGGTTCGAACAGCGCGTTAATATCAGCTACGCGCGTATGCTCAAGTCCAGCGCCTTCGCGTCGTCCTTCCTCGCGCGCAGCGTCCTTATCCGCGTCTGTAATGGGCGTTACGGTAGCGGGCGTAGCGACGACGGGCGTGGGCGTCTGTAGCGCTTTTAGCGCCGCCCTTACTTCGTCGGTCGGTACGTACGGACTACCGTCCTTACGCGTCGCCGTACCCGCTAGGATCGCCGTCCGCGTTTCTGGGGTATCCCCTAATGGATTCCCGTCTGTATCGTATCTAAACATTTCGTTACCTTCCTTTAGATCGAATATTCGATAATGTAAATTATCGTCCAGTTCCCTACCTACCTGGGCGTTAGGATCGGCGCCTACGTCGACTAGGGAAATTTCCGCTGGTGACCAGGACGTAATACGAAATTCGTCCGGTTCGCCCCTACCCTCACGGATTAACGTACGTTCGTTAACTTGGTAACCCATGCTGATATTTTTTAAGATACCGTCCGATAGATCGGTCCATATATCGTCAACGTCGGAACGTTTCGAAATACGGATTACCGCCTCTACCTGGCGATCCTTAGTGTTTAATGTCGCGGACTCTACGACGCCGACGCGATCGGCGCGGGTCCGGTTATGATTATAGAGAACGGGCGCGCCTTTTTTTAACCTGGTTAGGTCGACTTCGGTCCGCTTATGTCCCAGCGTTTCGAACCAGGGCGCGCTAAAAAAGGACTGGCGAAGGACCGCGAATTCCGTCGAAGCGACGACCCGGATTAACCGTTCGTCGGCGTCGATAATATGTTCCGCCCGGAATTCCAGTTCGCGGTACATCATACCCGCGATACGTTGCCTTAAAGTTTTCATTTATCGCCCCTACTTTAATCCTAAAAACTTCGATACAGTCAATAACTTAAACTGTACCCATTCGCCGAAACTTCCCGGTACCGACGTTAATGGTCTAGTCCAGACCCGCGCCGCTATGTCGTCCTTATCGCCTTCCGTTAAACCGGAACTACTTACTACTAACGTCGGGCTGGTAGCCTGTTCGATTACGATATACGTAAACGCGCTAGGCGCTACCGGCGATACGTCCTCGCTGATAAAGTCTCCACCACTAACCCGACGCAATTCTATACCGGGACCCGCCGCCGCTGCAAACCTTACCGCCCAGGCAGAATCCGCCGGACTAGGCGCGTCGCCCTTATCCATACGTACGACCAGCCCAGTAAACTTAGTAGCCAAGGCGTCCAGCGCAAATTTACCGCCGCCCGTTAGAACCGTATCGTAAATCATATTCGACGGTTCGGCGCCCCATTCCTGGGCGGCGTTATAAATATCCTGGGCGTCCAGCGCTACGACGCCCGTATCGACGTCCATAAATTTAGTAGCCAAGTCAAAGGTAAACACCCCGAATTTAAACGACATTTTTTATCCATCCAAGTACGGCGCTAGTTCCTTATCTCGCTGTTCGCATTGTTTCGCTAACGAGTGGAAGTTCGTAATTTCCCGGTTTAACTTTTTCGTCTGTCGTTCCAGGTCCATTATTAACGCCCGTTTTTCCTGTATCCCCTCACGTAACGCCTTAACGTTATAAGGCGGATAACGATTACATATTTCCTTAACCGTAGCGTCCTTATTCGCCTCCGCTAAATGCGCGTTCGTTTCGACGATCGCATTACGTTCCGGGTCGAATTTTATTTCGTGTTTCGGTTCATTCATAATATTGCGGTCCTTATACCTTTAGGTCGGCGTCTGGCGTATAAATATAGTGTCCGGGTTCCTTACGGCGGATACCGTTAGCCCGCCGGACCCAACATTACCGGCACTAATAAAGTCGATCATTTTACCCGACTGGCGGACGCGTACACTTACGTCGAACGAAGTATCGAAGGTTAACGTATTCGATAACTGGGTCGTCCCTTCCGTAATATTCCGCGCGTCGATAACAGGAACGTAAGCGGTATCCGATCCGTCGTACGCCTGGACTAGCGCGTTTATTAAATACGTATCGCCTGTATTCCAGTCGTCGTTAGTTCCGCCGGTTAACGGCGTATGGGTTAGACGTTCCTTAAACACGCCAGTAATAACGCCGACGCCGCCGTCGGTCGTATTACGAATCGTATCGCCAACCTGTACCGGAATCGCAGCACCCGCGAAGTCCGCCGCCGTATCGAACATTTCTTCGACGCCACTCGTCGCATCGGTCGTCGTCGGGCTACCAGTCGCGTCGGTCGGTACGACGAACGTAAATACCGTCGTCGTCCTGGACGCGTAACGATAGCGGAAGTCGTTTATTAACCCCGTATCGACTACATGGATAACGCCCGCGTCTGGGGTATCCGTCGGAACCGCTGGGTCCGCTTCGAACGTCGTTAGTCCTATCGTATTATTCGTCGCGTGAGAAACGATCGCATTTTCTATAATGTCGCCCGATCCGTCGACCCTAACGACTAGCGCAGTATCGCCATACATAATCGCATATTCGTCGTCCGGTCCCTGGTCCCAGGAATCGTCTAACCCGCCCGCTAACGCGCTATGGGTTAACTGGATTTCCGAATTAACGATAGTAACTTTAGCCCGCGATCCGTCGCGTATATTCCAAACTATGTCGTCGACCTCTACGCCGTCCGCTATAAACGTCGCGGCGGTATCGTTTAGAACTGTACCGGCGTCCGCGCTGGTCGCCGTTCCTTCCGACCGCGCCAGGATAGACGAAACCGCTACCGAAATAACCGACGGCGGTATCTGAGTTACGCCCAGGTTATCTATTAACTGGTAGTTCGTCGCTTCGCCACCTTGGACATTTATAAGTACTACGCCAATCGCGCCGAAAAAGTTACCGCCCGCCAGAGTTCCGAACGGCGATACCTTCGGCGTCTGCCCGGCAATACTTACCTGGGTCGCCGTCGTAAGGTCGGCGGTAACTGTCGGACTGGTAGGATCGTCGCCTATCTGTTCCGTATCGGCGAAAATACCTTTAATACTGGATAACATTAACGTGCCAGTAGCGCCCTGGTCGTCGTCAGCAATAACCCGCGCAATAGGCTGGGGCGTAGAATCCTGTCCGTAAATTAAAGTACCTTCGGACCAAGCGCCGCCCGCCTGATTATTGTAGTCGACCCGGATCGCGTTACCTTTATACGTTTCGCCAGGTTCATTATTAAGGGTCGCCGTCGCGCCGTTCCTTAACAGGAACTTACATATATGCGGATACATTTCCGCTAGTGGCTGGCTATTAACGTCGATCGTAATAGAGTAAGGACGCGCGCCGTTTCCGTTACTAATATCGACGGACGTTTGCCCAAAGGCGACCGACATACCCGCCGGTAACGCGCCGTTTACATTCGTAGGCGCCGCCGCCGTCGCCGTACCTGTATCGTCCAGGTTATTAAGCGAACCCGTCGCGCCAGTAAAATCGTTAAGCGGATCGCCTATAAGGAAATATTCAAAGTCCGAACCGGAAACGAAAGTAAGTACCGCGCGGATCGTCGGGTCCGTATCGTCCTCTATACGATCCCCGACGCTAAAGTTACCGGCTATTCCGGTAACTGTCATAGCCCGATTACCGTCGCTATCGTTTAAGTTATCGTTACCCTGGGCGATAGGTACAGGCGTTCGCGTACCGCCGGACTGGTTAGATTGGAAATGGTCGTAAAGCGAAGTCGAACGCCGCGCGTAAATATTTATTAGTCCGTTATCTATTAACTGTCCCGCTTCCTGGACCGTTAACAATATGTCGATATGTCCTTCCTCGACCGTCGTATCCGTTAACCAGAACTGTAGACGTTCCGCCGGATTTACTTCGCGCGATACAACGCGGGCGGAATCCTGATAAATATAAAGTTCAGTATTAACAACTAACGCGCCCAGCGTAAACGGATTAGCGATTAAGTTTTCGCCGGACCTAGCGCCCGCCGCGTCGAACGTCGCTGTAAACGCGCCCGCCGCCGAACTACCGCCGACCGTGTACGCTTCCGTCGGGTTATCAAAAAGGTCGGTAGCTGAGTCGTCTGGTCGTATATAAACGACGCCCGCGTCGTCTATTGTGTAACGGTCGTCGAACCCCAGAATAACGCCGGTATCGCCGGTCGTACCCCCTGTAATCGTTCGACCAATATCGGCGGCGACGAACATAGTCGTAGCGTCGAAACTAATCGCGGCGATAACATTCTCCGCCCAGCCGTTAGTTTGGATCGCGGAACCGTCTAACCATTCCGTCGAACGCGCGTCGATAAACCAGCCGTTACGCATGGTATAAAGTTCCGGCGTTTCGGCGGACATAGGGTTTTTAGACGTCATAAAACTCGGTTCGTCTATTTGATCCTGTATCGCCGAATATAACTCGTTAACCGCGTTCCGATTCGCCGCTACTACCGGACCGCCAGACCCGTCTACCGATTCGTCGCGGGACGCAAGTTTATTTACTTCGTCGAAGTTCCAGCGCCGGTTAAGTATATCGCCCATTATCCTACCCTCTCCGTTTAGTTTTTCGCGAAGCTAGCGCCCGCGTAAACCCAAGTTTTAGAATTACTACCAAAATCAGCGCCGATATTATGGGCGCCAGCACTAGCCCGGTCCGCGACCAGAATAGTAACAGATTGTAATGCCGCGTCGCGGACGACGTCCGAACGCCGGACCCGGTTAGCCGCGTCGCCTGTAGCGGTAGGACCGTCCAAGTCGTCCACTATACCGAACCCGACACTAAAGGAACCCGGCGTCGTATTGTTTAGCGATAGCGACGGATTACTAGTAACGACGTTTCCGCTATCCGTATCCGCGCTTTCCTGGGCGCCTGTAACGACGTCGTCCAGAACCGCGAAGGCGATCGCCTTTATATTTACGGCGGCGGATAACGTAAAGGAAATTACCTTAGCGCCGTCGTCGCCGTCCGGTATGTCGTGGCGGTATAGGAACACTTCGTTAAACGTTCCGACCGCGATCGAATTTATAGACGTCATACCGTTACCGTCGTAGGTCGCCGCGCTAACCGTAAGGTCGGACCCACTGGCGTAGTACATAACCGCGACGACTAATTTACGCGACGTACCGGCGGGTAGGTCTATGGTCGCTGTTACGACCGCGTCGTTTACGTCCTCGGACTGTACGCCGTGACGCAGAACGCCGACCATAGGGATAAGTCCGACGATAGGGTTTTCGGTTAACCCGATACCTACACTAAGTCCAGTCGAAAAAATAGTATTCGGCGACGACGATACCCGGTAGCGCGTCGAACCTGGCGACGACTTGCGTACTACTACGTTAACCGCCAAGTCGCCGGTATAAACGAAACTACTATCCGTATAAACGCCTAAGTTATTCGCGATACCGGCGCTAACTTCGGCGTCCGTCGCGGCGTTCTGAATCGAAACCGTCGCGTACGGTATAGCATTAGCGGCGGCGTCTACAACCGTTACCGATAAAATTACCAGGTTAACTACATTCGTTTGACCGTTCCCGGTACCCGCGTCCGCTACGCTACCGAAACTAGTACCGTTAGTACTGTTAATCGTTAACGTATTGCCGGTCGCATCATTTTGGACCGAACCTGTAACCGTTACGTTACTAAAATTTAAAATGGTATCGGCGGCAATGTTAACGATTAAATTACCATTAATAGTAACGCCGGTTAAATTCATGGCGCCCCGAATAGTAACGTCGCCCGTAAGTATTAGGTCGTCGCCGATAGTCGCGTTATTTAAAAACTGTATGTTATCCGCCTTAATACCGACAAAGGTAGCGCCGGGATCGAACGCGCCCGCACAATCGACGGTAAGTAAATCCGTACCCGTATTAACCGCGAATACCGCCGCCGCGCTACTATCTATATCTAAGTCCGTACCAACATTAACCGCCGCTAAATTACCTTCGGCGGCGATTAACTTAGTTTTAATAGTGGGGTACTGAGCGTTAGCATTGGTAAGCATTTTCCAATCCGCCGCCCGGTCGTAAAGCCTATCGGTAATATCTATATCGGTATACGCCGCTACGGTCGCCTGGGTCGACTCAGTAATACCAAGGTCGGGCGCCTGGACAATAGTACCGCCGAATATTAAATCCTCGGCGGTACCCGATAAAACAGGCGTCGTCGATTCGTCAATATCAGCGACCGCAGGATCGAAACCAAACATCCACGCGCCCATAGCGAACGCGGTAAATTTATCGTCGGACGTATGCCCGGTAACTGTTTCGTGTAGTAGTCGTATTAATGCTTGCCCGTCGGCGCCCGCTACGTCGCTATCGGAAACGACATTATCTACGTCACGTTCGACCACAAGGCGAGTATTCTGAATTAGTCCGGTATAGATTTCCTCGAAAGTGAAGTCCATTCCCACGTTGTTGTTTGCATCGGTTCCCGGTGACACGCCGGTTCCGGCCCTGCGGTCGTCGGTCAGTACGTTAATAAACGTAACGGCGCAAGTTGGCGTACCGTTAGTTCGATACAGCGCGGTTTTACTACCGCTTTGCAGAATGTTTAGCACCCGTAACCGTAAATTTGTTATACCCGCCTGTGCCACAGGTCCGATACTGTGCGTAATATTCGCGTCCGCGCCGAACAGACCGATAGAACCATCCTCTCGCGAGAATCCATAGGAACCGCCGATAATAACGCCGTCGCCCCAGCGAACGCCTACGCCGGAACCGTTCGTCCCAGTGTTACCCGTTCCCCAGTAATCTAAATTAATTAAACGCTGATCCGCCGCGTTAGCATCCCATGCTTGCCCCGTCGTAGGACCGGATGCGACGTTACAGTTAGTAGCGCAGTTCATGTAAATTTGGAACTTCGCTTCCGAACCGTTACCGGACGTACCGCCGCCGCCCGATCCCATTCGACTACCCTGGTGCCTATGATTATGTATCACAGAACCCGCGACCACTAGTTTAGATTCGTCGTCGGTAACGACCATCATTTCGACGTTATTAACGCCATCGTCGCCCATGATATTACAACCCTGCGAAGTAACGAAACTCACCCAGTCCAGCACCTTACCGAATTGAATATAGCCGCCCCTAAATTCGTTATTCATGCCGGACGCGCCGCCCAGCGCATTATCAAATAACAGCGTAAAGTTTTCGTCGTAAAACGTAATCCCGTCTGGGTCAGCGGCGACGCCCCAGATTATTTCGTCGGTCGTAGTGAACTGAAACTCGTTTTGAGTAAGCGCGCCGCCGACCAGGTCCGCCATATTCTGCGAAATTGTATAGGCATCGGCAGAACCGCCTACGATCTGGGTTACTACGTCGCCCGTTAATGGGTCGAGGAATTCAGTTAGTAATTTTAAAACTGTACCGGAACTAGCGGCGTCTATCAGCGCCACGCCTTTAAACGCGGTAAGCGCATTATTCCATAAGACCGCGACACGTTGCCCGCCTTGCACACCCGCGCCCTGATCGAAGTCGCCAGCAGTAAACGACTGTCCGCTATCGGTTAGCGTTAGAGTACCGACCGCCGTTAGGTTGCCGCTGTACTTCGATCCTGTAAACGTTAGCGCCATTTATGAATAACTTAAACCTAAACGATCGTCCCAGATTTGATCCGCTAACGCCGCGCCGTCCGCCCATACCGTATCTATGTCCGTATCCGGTCCCGTCGTTACGAACGTTAAACGTTTTATAGCCCATAGCGCGGCGTTCTCTAATGTCCCAGGAATCGCCGTTCCGATATACATTACGTTACCGACTTCGTCGACCCTTTGCGCTTGTGACACTTCGCCGCCTCCCGCCAGACTGGAAAGGTCGACCGTAACGTCTGGACCTAACGCGCCTAGCTTTTTAAATTCTAAATTCGTTCCGTTTAATGAAATACTACCGTACTGTTCCTTAGCGCCGGACCCGCCGCGTCCGCCGCCTGGTCCGCGTAACTCTACCGACCGACTAAATTTACCGTTCGGGTCCTCAAAACTTAAACGCGTCCCGTTCCATTTATGGCGCGGCGTCGGTCCTGGATCGCCTTTAGGACCAGGCGGACCCGACGGACCCGCGTCGCCCTGGCGCCCTTCGATACCTGGGTCGCCTGTAGGACCCGCGTCGCCCTGGTCGCCTTCCGGTCCTGCTAATCCTATACGACCGCCGCGCCCGTCCTTACCGGCGCCGCCTGGCGGACCCTGTTCGCCTTCCGGTCCCGCGTCGCCCGGATCGCCGACGTTTCCTTTTCGTCCGCGTCGTCCTCGATAGTCGCCCAGGTTAATTACGTCGGCGACGACCTTACGCGTAAGGGCGACCAGCGCTAACGGAACTTCCGTAAACGTTACTTTTTTTAGTGGTTTAAACATTCTATATAGAACACCCAGACCCTTTTTTTACGGTATCGTTAGGTTCGTCGGCGGTCGCGGTACATAACCCAGGTCGTCCGCCGCCACAATAAAAAGCGTTTCGTTAGAAAAATCGGACGTAGTATTAAACGCCGACGACGTCGCAGTAGCAGCACAATAATAAGTACCGATCGTACCGCCCGCGACCCTCGCCATATCCTCGGTACTGGGCGGCGCACCTGGGTCGTCTAAAGCTATTTCGACGTCGTACGGCGGACCATGTTCGCCAGGCGTAATATTACAATGAAGCGTAAACGTTAAAACGTCGTTCGCCGGAATAGTATTACCGTTAACGTATTCCGTAGGTCCGTCCCAGTTCCAGGTTTTAAACGGGTCCGCGCTAATCGTTACCGACCCTAGTAAAACTAAACAAATTAAAAATTTTAAATAACGTTTCATAATATCGCCTACGCCGCTTCGACTAAAACCATTTCGCCAGATACATATTTATATAGCCGCCCGCCGGGTCCTTCGTACGTCCGCCCTTCGACATACTCTACCGCCCGATTCGCCGTATCGTCGTCGGCAGTTTCGTCGTCCGCTGGCGGGTCGGTTACATCATTACTAGACCCTGTAGAATCGCTACCGTTATCAGGTACGCTATTACTAGTAGCGCCAAGATCGCTAGAAAAAACCAGACCTTTTTCATTGTCCGCCGTCCTTTCCGTTTCAATTTGCCGCGAAACTTCGCGCGGGTTATCGCCGGATTCTAGTATTACCTGGGTCTTAGATTTAAACCCAGCGCCGACCGTTACTACGTTCGCTTCCGCTTCGCGCTTCGGTTCGATATATGGCGTTCCTAAACCTACGTGTTCGGCGTCGTGAATCGTTAACGGGTCCGCCGCGCTAAGGTCTATTAGTTCCTGGGCGAACGCCGTATTAATAAAGTTCGCGTATATGGGCGCGGCGAACGCGCTTATAAACTCGCCGCGTAATAGCTTAGTAACGCGCGACTGTAAAACTAATTCCTGGCGCTGGCTGGAATAGGACCCGTCGAAGTCCTTAGCGATTTCCGAATAGCTGGCGTTAACGCCGCCCGCGACCGCCTTTAACTGGTTCGCCCTAAAGTCGGTAATTTTATTATCCGGTCGTTCGTTTTTAAGCGACTCTACTTTTTCGCCCGGCGCCAGGGTATCGGCAATAATGCCCGGTACTATATCCATTTCCCTAAACTCTGCGGACGTTGTTCCGCTAGCCGCGTCGATCGACTTCGTAATCGCAAACGCAAACGCCGCGCCGATCCGCGCCGCCATACGTTCGCTTTCCTCGTAATCCTTTAGGTCGTCCAGGCGAGTAAACACGCTGGCGAAAATAGATACGCCGCGCGTCTGGCGTATGCGGTCGGTATGTTTTAAATGGACGACGTTAGGCGCTATTACGCCCTTAACATTATCCAGGCTAATAGACGTAAACGTATTAAACAGTCCGTTAATAGAAAGTTCGCCGGACTCCGTCGGATAGTGTTTAAAGAAAAAATAAGTATTAGGGCGACCCCACTCGTTACGTTTAATACCCTGGCGGATACCCTTACTAGCGTCGTTAAGTCCGACCGGACAGAAGTCCGCTTCCAGTTGTTCGACGCTAAAACTAACTTGGGTACCGTGGTCTAACGACTGGACGTTCCCTAATAGCATCTGGGCGAACGTTTCGCCGTCACGTAACCAGCCGCGACACGCTAAACGCTGGACCTTAGCCCAGTCGTTTTCCCAAGTTACCTCCGGTTTCCGCGACCAGTCTAACCATAGTTTCGTAATCGTATCGTTAACGTCGTCCAGTAAATTACCGTCGCGATCCTTAACCATAGGAAAAGTAAGTAACCCGGTTCCGACGATCTGACTTACTAACGCGTTTAAAACAGACCTGGCTAAGTCGTGGTTTTCGTCCAAGTAGCGCGCCTGGGCGCGTAGCTTATCGACGGATACGTTATTAATCTGGTCCGCCGAACGCGCGTCCTGTCGCTGTCGTCGTAACCGGGTTACTTCTATGGATTCATACGCCCGCGCGGTAGCGTCTAAACGCTGGCGATTTACCTGGCGTTTTAACGCCCAGGCGGGCGCGATCGTAGCGATTAGTTTTTCGACGCGACCTAACTTACGTAATGGGTCGCCCTTCGGCGGTTCGCGCCAGGCGCCTAAACGTTCCGGTTCCTTATCTAAACGGTTCATGGGTTTTTATCCGTATTCATATTCGCGACCGCGAAGTTATGGACGCCCTGGTTAGCGCTGTTCGCGCCCATTAGTTCGCGTTCCAGCATACTAATAGTAGAGTTAATATCCATAAGGTCGTGCTGGGAAAGGGTACGCGATCCGGCGGACGTCGCTATCGTTATCGACTTACCGGCGGCGGTCGCCGTTCGCGCAGCGTACCAGACGTCTAGTTCTGTTTGTATAGCGGTAGCGGTTCGCGGCATAGTTTACCCCTACTTAAACCAGCCGCCGGACCCGCCGCCTGGTCGCCTAGTTTCGGTTCTAAATGGGTCCTTACGTTCCCGCGACGCGACCGACTTTTCGGTAGCGCGCTGGCGCCTTTTAACTGGGCTAGCAGACTCGGCGGTTACCGATTGTAGGTTTAACGAATAGGCGCCCGCGACCTGTAGGACCGCTGTATCGAAATAATGGTTATCGCGCGCTATGCGTTGCCACACAATTTTACCCGACGGTTTCACTACCCGCGCCTCGGATACTAACTGTTTACAGTAGTCGTCGCTAGTGTCCTGGGCTAAATGGAAACCGCCCGGTAAGTCCGGGTCGCGGTTAATTCGCTCATGTATCCAGCGCTTAAAGTAGTCCGTGTTAACGTGCCATACCGCCAGACCGCCCGCCAGGCGTCGCCCGGTCGTCGTACCGACGTCGATTTTAGAACGCTGTAACGGCGTCGCGTCGATCGTATTCCGTCCCTTCGTAGGTAACGCCCAGGACTTATATTTCCTACAGAACGCGTAAACGAACTGGGTCCGGTAGCCCGAATCTATTAGCGCCCGGTCGATCGGTAACCCGCCGTAATGGAAGTCCTTAAATTTAGCCAGGTCCGCCCAGACTATATCCCCGTCGGTCGGTCCTGCTAAAAAACCGTGTTCCAGTTGCCACGCTTCCAGGTCGATACCCCAGCCATAGACGTCGAAATATAAACCGTTTTTCTGTACGTCCACGCTTAGGATTATTTTCCGTATATCGGTACTGGGAAGTTCGCCCAGGGCGTAAGGCTGGCGTAATAGTTTTACCGCTTCGACCGGCGGCGCCTCGCCCTTTAGCGTATAGAGTTCGCCGAACCCAGTATTAATTACCGCCTGGACCCGGTCGGGATCGCCGGACCGGACCGCGAGTAGGAAGTCCTGGGCGCGATCGCCCCAGGTTCGCCAGGCGGACATTAGACCGGATACCCAGAACGTCGCCGCGTCCGCGACCGGCGGTTCGCCGTGGACTTCGCCGGACTTATCTATCGTCTGTCCTGGCGCTACGTACACGCCGCGCGCGTTTAGTTCGTCCTTATATTCTTGGTCGATCATAGTCCCGCATCCAGGACAGACCATTTTTACGTTTTCCTTTACTTCGTGCGGCGTCGCGCCTTCGTCCCATACCAGGTACTTAAAACGCGGAATAAAGTAGTCGTCGCAATGCGGGCAAGGTATCGCCCAATGGTAACGGGTTCCTTCCTGCCATAGTCGCCAGGTCGCGCTTTGTATTTCGTCGCCGGTACCCCAGAATTCTAACCCGCTATCCGGGTCGATGTATGTTTCCACGTTTCCCATAGTCGGCGTACTCATAACAATAGTCTGCCCGTCTGGATAGGTCGTATGCCGCGCCGTCGCCAGGCTAACCGGATCGCCTTCGCCTTCGACGCTATCGTCCATACGGTCGCGTTCGTCCAGGAATACCTTACAGGCGGGATCGCCGGACATTTCGGTAGCGCTTCCCGCCCATGCCATACGAAGTTTTACGCCCGCGATATGCTTTAACGTGTTTTTCTCTTTTAGACCTGGGCGGCGTTTCGATAACAGGCTGGCGCATTGTTCGACCATAACCCGGTAGCGCGGTTCGAACACGCCTTCGATAAACGATTTAGTCGGCGCGATATACAGGATAGGGACCGGGTCGTCGTCCAGCCTATGCCCGATTACATTTAACATCGACTCGGACTTACCCATCTGGGACGCCATTACGGCGACGACCTGGCTATAGAGTCCGTCCGAAATTACCCGCCCTATCGCCGTCATATACGGCGTTCGACTACTTCGCCATTTTCCGGGTTCGGCGTTTCCTGGCGGTAGTATTCGGTTTTCGTCCGCCCATTCGTCGGGGTACCTTTTTGGCGGCGGGCGTAGCGCCGTTAGTCCTGGATTTACCAGGCGTAGGAAGGTCGAGCGCGTCGCCGAAATACTCGCGTAAGGGTTTTTCGAATTCGACGAAAAGGGCGGCGAACTCATTTACCAGCAGTTCCCTACAGGCGGCGGCGGACTTCGTGTTACTAAGTTCGGTCGCCAGTCGTCGCGGGATAGCACTAGCGCCAGCCCGCCAGGATATACACGCCGCGCGGAACACCTCGGCGGCGTCGTCAATTTTGACAAGTTCGCCCCGGACCCGCTGGTTTTCAATTTCCAGCTTTTGACGCTGGGCGATTTTAAGGCGGGCGCCAGCCTCGGCGGTCCCACTGGACCGTATGGACTGTATGTACCTGGGAACAGTGTCGAATAAATCATAGCGTCCGCGCTTTCCATTCTGAAGTATTACCCGCTGGGCGTATAGCTTGCTGGTAGCGGGCTGGGTCATACCCAGAACTTCCGCCAGGTCCTTCGTTCGGACGTCGCGGGCTAGGGTATGGAACTGGTCGATTTTCGGTTCCGGTTTTTTTACTGTCATATCTCATACGGTCCTCGTTTATAAACGTACTACTGGTAACGTTTACTAATAATACCTAAACATAAACGCTACGAAAATGCTCGCTTTCCGGTAGCTTGCGGACCCGCACACACCCGCGCGTTTACAGTACCTTACTGTTTATAAATAATTTCCCTGCTACCCCGTAGCCCATACGTTACCTACCCCGTACCTTATCCCATTCCGCGTTTAGTTGACGCTGTACCTGGATAGGGTAGTCGTTCGTAAAAAAATTAAATAGCTTAGTAGCGTTACTAGGGTTCGTTATCATGTGGGCGGTACTAGGGAACTGTAATTCTGTTATCGGTAAAGTTTTAGTCTGGGGTTTTCCCTGTTCGTTTATATATCTTATGCGCTGTACCCTACCGCCTACCCTACGTTTATAAACGCCTACATGACCGGACGGCATAGTAGCTATAAACGTATGTTTAATAACGCGCCTACCCGTACCAGTATTAACAGATACCCCTAATCGTTTCTGGGTCTTACTGCCCTTAGTTTTAAATATTGGTATCTGGCTACCCCTACCCTGTATATAGGCGCTGGGGTTAGTACGGGTAGCGTTACGCTTAGTTATCTCAGGGTTAATAACCTTAGCGGGTAGATTGTACTTACGCCCTATCGCCTTACGTGCCTGGGTACGTGTTTTTAATAACGACTTATTGGTAGCCCTGGCTATAGCCCTGGGTACGCCTGTTTTAGATAGGGCGTTTAGACCTTTCGACATAGCCCGAATATCGGACCATACCTGTATATTCCCGCCGCCCTGTAGGTCCATACGGGCGATTAGTTCTAACGCCATGTTTATTTATCCCTATGCGCGCTTCCTACGACCGACCCGTCCGCCTCTATTTCGACGACCTCACGATCCGGCGCCGCCGTCCTGGTACCGCCCTTTATAGTGACCGAATTTAAACTAGCGGTTCCTGGCGCCGCGTCTATTTCGTAATATTCAACTAGCGCGCCTTCGGCTAAATTAGCGACTACGTCCGCTTCGTTAGCTTCGATAAAAACTTTTGAAACTTCGTTATGGGAAACTTCGTCAGCTTCGATAACTTCGACAATTTCGGGAATTCCTGGGACGCCTATTACGGGCGGGTCGGCGGCGGGATCGGCGACAATTTCAGGAACGGCGGGAACGGCGGCGACGCCTTCGATAAATTCTACGTCGACAATTTTAACTAGTCCAATAGCTAGAAACATTTTATAAAACTCCGGTTTTTTTCGATCGTAGGAAATGCGGACCCTGGAAACGCAATTTACGCGCCCTGGGCGTCTGGATCAATAAAAAACGCGAATTTTCGGTCCTTACGCATTATTACGCTTTTCGAAAAAGCGTAAGGTACGCCCAGTATAGGTCCTTCGCCTTATTACGCTTATTACAGTTATTTTAAAACAATATTGGACTATACCTTTTCCCTTCGTCGTTCGACGCCTTCGTATTCCTTCCCAGGTAGCTATTTCCTTTTCCTTTCTCTATATAGAGTTCGGGAAAAAGCGTAATAAGCGTAATAAGGCGAATAACCGTTGATTTATAACGTAATACGCTTTTTTAAAAGCGTAATAAAAGGCGAAGGAATTTTCGACTATCAATAGCTTACGTTTTTAAACGCGTTAAAGTTTAATAAAAACGCTATGTCCGATTATGGCTACATGGTTTTTCGCTTGCGATCGACGAACGACGCGCGTAGTCTATCCGGCGATTCGCTGGACTCTGAAAACATCTAATACACGACTTTTCCGTCGTCCGGTTACATACGGCGTTAGCCTGGTTACTCCGTATTCGGTACCCACTGATACACCTGGAACCGTCTAGCCGCCATAGTAGATTAGAGTCCCTACGCGTAGCTGGGCGGCGGAATTTTAAGGACTCTATTACATGATAAAAGACGCGAGCCAGGACGAAGTTAAACAGGCGACTCTAAACGTAACCGACGCGGTTAACGAAGCGGGCGACGCCGTCGTTAATGGACACCCCGAAACAGGCGCGGTCGCTACCAGCGCCGCCGTAATCGTTACCTACGAGGACGGCAATATTACGACCCGTATCGCTGGGCTGGTCGATAAAACCCGCCTGTACGGCGCCCTGGTCGAAGCGATCCTATCTATACACGAATTAGAACGCGCTAATTTAATGGCGCGTATGGAAGCGGAACACGCCGCCTTTATCGAAAAATATACCGAATCGCATACCGACCATTAACAATTAAGGACTGTTAATTATGAAAATACATAATTTCGGCGTTACTTATCGTGGACGCCACCAGGAACTATATACGCTATGCGGAAAATCTACCGCTAACCTATCGGTCGTCGGTAAAACAGTAAACGCATTTAAGGCGACTTGTAAAACGTGTATTAAGACTAATTTACGCGAATGTGAACGCATTAGAAACGGGTACTACGATACATACGGAATTTAACAATTAAGGACTGTTAATTATGAATAGTTCGCTACTGTTTAGGCGCCTGAAAAAATGGCGATCCGATCGACTGTTAGCCTGGGTATTTCCTCACGCTATTAATTATACCGTCGTTACCTGGCGACGAATAAATCCGCGTTACGATATGTCGTACGGCGACTTTAAAGGTATAAACGACTGGGCTATAGCCGACGTTAGTTTCCGTCGTACTCACTTGGGCGCGCTGTTGGTACAGTTTATTATGGGTCGCCCTGTTTATAGCGACGGGTTTCGCCAACAGGTCGTTATTATTACCGAACCGCGCGCCGACTATCTTAAACCGCCGGATACCAGCGCGTACGACTTCGACGGTTACCCTACGGTCGCCGGATACGGTAGCGGCGTCGATCTATGTAACGACGTATCGAACGACGACGACGCTAAGTAATGGCGCGCGCTGATATGCTAAAGGACCTTAAACGGTCCGGTCTAACAGACGCCGACGCGCGTAAGGCGGACTATAAACCGCTTACGGCGAAGGAAACGAAGGAACTAACCGGCATAGCCGCCGAATCGTATTTAATTCCGTATCACGACGCTAAGGGCGATAAAACGGAATTCTGGCGAGTACGATATACCCAAGTACCGCGAAAGGCGTTTAGCGTCATATCTAAAAAACCGCCGCGCTATTCGCAGTTAATAAACACCTTACCGCGATTCTATTTTCCGCGTCGCGTTAACTGGATCGAATTTAATAAGGACGCCAGCGAACCGTTAGCAATAACCGAAGGCGAGAAAAAAGCGGAAAAGGCGTGTAAGTCTGGAATACCTTGTATAGCGGTCGGCGGCGTCTGGGCGTGGCGATCGAAAAAGAAAGGTCTAGCGTCAATACCGGATTTTAACCTGATTAAATGGGAAGGTCGTACCGTCTGGCTGGTATTCGATAACGACCTAATGGTTAACCCGCTGGTTATCGGCGCGCTGGCGGGACTGTCGAACGAATTACATAAACGCGGCGCGATTGTACTCGTTAAATTCCTTCCGAAAGGTCCGGGTAAAATCGGACTGGACGATTACCTAATAAAGCGCGACCTAAAGGCGTTTATTAAACTACGCGAGGACGAATACGAAAAGTCGGCGCATTTATGGCAGCTAAATAGCCGAATCGCGTTTATAGGAAAGGTAAACGCTACCTGGGACTTTCGTTACGAAACAATGTACCCGACGAAACCGGCGTTACTGTATCAGTTTAGCGACGATACCTACCAGGAACCGAAGGCGAACGGCGAAGGATTTAAAACGATCCAGTCCGCCGACGCCTGGACGTCCTGGGCGTATAGACGCCGCTACGACGATATAGGTTACTACCCTGGCGACGAACCCGTTATTGACAATCGGATAATAAATACCTGGCCTGGCTGGAAATGCTTACCGGAAAAAGGAAACGTAAAACCGTTCCTGGACTTACTCGACTTTCTGTTCGACGGCGAACCGAAATTACGCGCCTGGTTCCTACAATGGTTAGCCTATCCGTTACAGAATCCAGGCGCGAAAGTCCTTACGGCGGTCCTGTTACATTCCAGGCGCCAGGGTATCGGTAAATCGTTCGTCGGTTACATTATGGGCGAAATATACGGCGAGAACTTTAACGTAATAGGCCAGGACGAATTACAGTCCAGTTTTAACGACTGGGTCGTATCTAAACAGTTTATTCTAGGCGAGGAAATTACGGGTAATAATTCCAGGCGGGAAGCGGACCGACTTAAAAATATGCTTACGCGCGAAAAGCTAAACGTAAACATTAAATACCAGCCTGGTTACGTTATGGCGGATTGTGCGAATTACCTATTTACGTCTAACCATGTGGACGCGCTGTTTCTGGACGACTACGACCGGCGTACGTTCGTCCACGAAATACGCGGCGCGGTTAAATCGGACGCGTTCTATAAACGTATAGACACCTGGCGCGAGAATAGCGGACCCGCCGCGCTGTTCTATTACCTTGTTAACGACGTCGATCTATCCGGGTTTAATCCAAAGTCGCCCGCGCCGCCGTCGTCCGCTAAGTCCGATATGATAGCGCTAAGTAAGTCGGACCTGGACCTATCCGTTATCGCCCTAAACGAAAATCCGAACGACGTATTACGCCTGGGCGAAACGGTCGTCGATCGCGACCTATTTACTGTATCCGAACTGGGCGCCTTCCTTCGCTTCCCAGATAGTCGAAACATATCCGTAATAGCGTTATCGAAGTCGTTACGCCGGTCCGGGTTCCGTATGCGGATTATCTATACGACCGACGGTACTAAACGTCTATGGGCGATACGTAACCCGCGTAAATGGAATAAGGCGACGGATAGCGACTGGACGAAACATTACGACCAGCATAGGAAAAAGGTAAAGTTTAAATAAGGATAAAACGAAATGGACGTAACACTATATATAGATACCTACCCAGGTATGGAACCCGAACACGTTTACGCGAATCGGCACCCTGGTAAAAAACCGGCGAACGCGACGCGCTACCGTATCGACTTCGAACTACCGGACCCGAACGAACCAGACGTCGTTATCGAAAGTAAGGACGTCCAGGTAACTAAGGTCGAATAGTGGCGAACAGTAGTTTAGAACTCTGTAAAATAGACGTCGACGTCCTGGCGGTAACCGACGACGCGCTACTACTTACCGACGGGCTAACCGAAACATGGTTCCCTAAGTCCCAGATATTCGACGACCGGGTCCATACAACAGAACGCGACGAATACGTACCGGAACTACGCGTCGCGTACTGGCTGGCGAAAAAGAAAGGTCTAATATAGTGGAAGTATTAGACGCTATCTGTAGTCGCTGTAATAAAAAGTTTTATTTTACGAAAGACTGTACGAACTACTGCGCGCTTACTTCGACCTGGTTAGATTTAATCTGTAAACGTTGCTGTTGTCGTGTGCGCGAGTTTCATAACTGGGCGACTACCGACGACGGCGTTAGATTATGCCGCGACTGTTTTTTACCCAGGCGCCCATTAGCCCGTATGGTCGCAGTAGGCGAAAGGCTACGCCGCGCCCGCGAAACCGCTAAAAATAGCTTATAAGACTATGATAACCGTAGGGTTAATAGCGCTTGTACCTGTTTATAAACGCGCCTATACTATTCGGACGGGTTATTCCCGTACCAAAACCTAAAAGGACTCTACCTTATGAAACGATCTAACCAGAACCATAAACCGAACCGCGCTACCCGTAACGCCGTCGCGCACCTTAACCACCTGGTAGCCGAAATGGATTTACGCCGCCAGGTTATCGACGACCAGGGCGGAACAGTCGCCGCCTATACTGATACGTACGGCGACGCCGGACCTGGACTGTACGGTAACGATCGTCGCGCGCTTCGAATTGTCGAACGCGAGTTCGCCAGCCTTACCCACTAAAAGGACTCTACGAAATGGGAAAACGAAACTACGAAATTTTTAAACGCTACCTACGAAAAATAGGCGGACTATCCCGCGCGGACGATAGTACGATCGGTCGCCGCGCCGTCCTGGCTACTCAGGTCGCTAACTGCGAACGCGACGGCGAAGTTTTACTAGCCCAGTCCGGTACAGATTGCGACGGGCGAGACTGGGAAAGCGGACAGACCGTACCAGCGATCCCGCGCGCGATCGAACATACAATCGACCAGGCGTACGACTGGGCGGACGGTCCTATTTCCGCCTGGATCGAACCGCCTAGTAACCCGCCTTACTTCCACGCTTCACACTAAAAGGACTCTACCAAATGAATAAAATAAACCTAGTACGTAAAGTAAATTTCGACGGCGAAAAGGACGTCGTAACTTACGAAGTAATACGCGTCGTCGGCGCAGTTAGCCCATACGTCGGCGAAATTTTAAGCCTGGATCATGTTCGCGACCTTTGCGCCGCGTCCGGGACCTGGACTGTTACATTTATTAAGGACTCTACGAAATGACTAAACGCGAAACTATGGAAACAATGTCAGACGTCGCGAACCGCGCGATACGCCATTTAGCTAACCAAGGTATTCGCCAGGATAAGCTAACTACTATTATGGACCTGGAATACGTTAACGAAATCTGTCCGCTGGACTTCGACATACTGTTAGCGTTTGACGACGGGAATTTCGGACACGACATAAACGGTATCTATAAACACTTCGACCGCCAGACTAAAACCTTAAACGATTGTTTTAGTCCGCGCTGTTCGAAACCGGAAACCGTCACCTGTTCAAAATGTGGCGACGACGTTAGCGTCGACGACGTAATCGTTACTTCCGATACGATCGTACTGGGCGGTAAATTCTGTCCTGAGTGCGCGAAATGACCGGGCGTTCGAAGTTACGTTATCGCGTGTTCGCACCCATTAACTACCAGGGCGGTAAGGCGGGCGCCGGTAAACTGGTAGCGCGGGTACACTTCGTCGAGGACGCCGCCGCCTTGGTCGCCCTGTACGGCGACGGCGCGACTATCCGCCGCACCATAGGCGGGAAGTCGGTAACGGTCTGGACCCAGGGTAAGGACGGCGAGGCGGGCGATAGTTACGATACCGTCGCCGTCCTGGTTCGCTTACGCGAAACGGTCCCGGTCTAGTGGCGGATAGACACGCCGTTAAGTACGTCGACGTAAGGCGTTCCGAAAGTCGGGACGCCTTACCTATTTGGCGTTTAACGGTATGGCGGTTAGGCGGAAATATCAACGGGTCCGCCCAGCCGTTTAAAATTCTGGATTGTTACGAATGTAGCGAACGCCAAGTCAGTTTAGTAATCGAACAGGATTACCCGGACGCTAAGTTCGCACCAGTTCCTATTATGATCGACGACCGATTATTCGTTTACGACGTATCGTTTAAAGGACTTTAAATTATGAATAAACAGAACCGTAAAGACCTGGAACGAATAGCCGACCGCTTGGACGAACTGGCGGACGAACTGGAAAACCTGGCGGAAGGCGAAACGGAAAAATACGATAACCTACCCGAAGGTTTACAAATGTCGGAACAGGGCGAACGCCTGGAACAGAACGCCGACGAAATTAACGAACAGTCTAGCGCCGTACGCGACGTTAAGGACTGTTTAATCGACCTACTATAAGGACTCTATGAAATGTCTAAACGAGTAAGTAACAAACGCGGCGGACCCGGCATAGGCGCCCGGTCGCGTCGTACCTGGGCTACCCATAGGCGCCGGACCGCGTTTACGCGCGGTAGTCGTACGCCTGTTACGCCTCGCGACAACACTATAGATCGTCGCGTCGTCCAGGTAAAAAAACCGCCCTTAATATTCAGGGCGATAACTGTAGTTAAACGATTTTTCCGAAGTAGGTAATATGCTTATACCAGTACACCCCAGCGCGACCATAATCGACGCAGCGTTTACCGCGTTCCGGGTAGGTCGCCATATCGAAACGATCGACGGGCGCGTTTATATGGCGCCAGGACGGAATACTAAACAGGTAATAAAGGCGTTTAAGGCGCGGAAACTTTCGCTATTCGCCGCCAGCCTGGCTAAGTAAATCCGTAACTTATCCCGCCGCCTTGCGTTTAGTAGGGCGGCGGTTTACTCTGTTCGACGGACTCTAAAAGGACCCGCGACTCTATGGACCCTAATATCGGACTACTGTTCGCCCTAGCGCTAGCGCTGGGTTTAGCCTGGATAACGACCAGCCTACTATTTAAAGAAAAGCGCGGACGAACGAACGACCTACGCCGCTACCGCGACGCCGCGACTAAACATAGGTCCTTAGTCGCCGATCAAAAGGACGAACTGGTTAACGCGATCGTCGTCCGCGTACTTATCCGACGAAAAAAATTACCGCCTTGTAACCTGGGAATATTTAATAAGGTTACGGAATTGTATAACGATCCAGCGTTAGACGGTCGCGACTTTCCAATTAATGTATACGACGACGGACAGACGTTCGCCTGGTCCGCATCTATTCTATTTATGAGCGACCGCGAAGTATTCGCGCTATGGATGGAACGGGTAATCGAATGAATAGACCCAGCCCGTTACCGCCGGACGTACCGACGGACGAAATACCGCCACATACGTACGCTATCTGGCTAACCGAGGACGTTTATTTAATGACCAGGAAAGCGCGACCTAATTTAGTTCGCCGCTTTTTCCTATGGGCGTTTTTTGGCTGGCGCTGGGTCGCTGTTGAAAAGTAAAACCGAATACGTACGTATGGGACGGACCATACGGAACATAGCTACGGGCGTAATGGAAACGTTCGACTACATTAACGAAGCTAAACGACGGTCGCGAGTTATCCAGGGCGATAACCTGGGCGACGGACGATTACGAAACGCGACGAATACGTCCGATATATACAGGGCGTTCGCGAAAATATAGGACTCGAAAATATGGACATAATAATAAGGACCGAAAAAACGTACTGTATCGAAGTAACGGAACACCAGGCGCGCGACTTACTAAAGATAGCGGTAACAGTCGATAGTAGAATTAACGAACCTGGCGGACCGTTCGACGGTACGGAAATGGAAACACTAAACGCGCTACGCCAGGCGCTATTACAGGCTGGATTAAAAAAGGACCCGGACTAATGCAAACTATAGAAACGTTTAAACTACCCGTCGTACCAGGCGAAATTAAAATAGAACTACCGGCGCGATCGCAGCTATTCGACGCCTGGGAAACTCACGAAAGCGGACCCGGCGGCGCTGGATTCGACGGAACGATTACCGTCGCCTATCTGTTCGACGCCGCCGCCGAGAATACCCAGGAAGTAACGTTTTATATTATGGATAAGGGCGACGAACTGGCGGATAACTTTCCAGGACTGTTTTTTAAAACGATCCATTTCCAGTCGAACGCCGTCCAGTTCCTATTTTTTAGGACGCCCTATACTAAACGTAAACCTATCGTCGTCGAACCGAAGCTAACCGACGAACAGCGCGCCGCCCTGGACGACCGGGATACCGGCGGCGGGAAAATACCATAATGGCGCGCCTAAAGTTAGGTACGCTTATCGACCGTCTGTATAAACAGGACCAGATAGTCGCCGCTAAAAAACGCCTGGTCGTACGCGCCGAAACGAACGTTAAACGCGAACAGGCGAAGTCGAATAAAATCGACCAGGAAATACGCGACCGCTTTAAGCGCGGCGAAATTAACGGCGCTATGGGAACTATAGGCGTCGCCGAACTCGTAACCCTTACGTCCGCCCAGTTACACGACTGGGCTAAATTAGCTAAGTACGTCATAGCTAATAACGCCGTCGATCTATTCCAGCGACGGGTAAATAAATCCGCCTGGTTAGAACGTCTGGCGGATCGTAAAAACCGACCGATACCGGGAATAAAATCCTACAGTCGCGTCGTTCTGAAAGTAACTAAAAAAGGTAAACGCTAATGGGAAATTCTAAGGCGGTCCTAAGTATGAAGGACCTAAATAAACAGATGCTAGCCGACGCGTCGGACGCCAGCGCCAGGACCGCTATACAAGGCGGTAACACTATCGGAATACGTAACAGTAAGTTTACGTATAAAAACGAACTGATAGGTAAAACGCTGGAAGTCGTAGTAGTCGATTACGTCCATACGAACGCCTGGTACGACGATATATTCGACCCGGAAAGTCCAGCGCCGCCCGCCTGTATGGCGATAAGTACCGACGGCGTCGATATGGTTCCGCTGGCGTCGTCGCCTATAAAACAAAATGATACCTGCGACGGATGCGATCAAAACGCGTGGGGTAGCGCCGATCGTGGACGCGGTAAGGCTTGCGGCGAACAGTATCGTTTAGCGGTATTGCAACCCCAGCCCGGCGAGGATTACAGTACGTGCGATATGGCTATCCTTACGTTCCCGCCGACGTCGCGGAAAAACTGGACGAAGTACGTAAAGGATATTAAGGATAAGTTACAGCGTCCGCCGTACGGCGTCCTAACGGAATTTAGTTTCGACGGCGTCGACGATTGGCCCGTCCTGGTTCCGACGTACGCTAAAAAAATCGGTACGCAAAAAGACCTAAGCGAAATAGTAGCCAGGCGCGCCGAAGCGCTAGAACTGCTAACGACGCCGCCGGACTTTTCCGGGTTCACTAAAAAACGTAAACCCGCCAGTAAGAAAAAGGCGGTTAAGAAAAAAGCGAGTAAAAAAACAGCGAATAAGAAAACCGCCAAAAAGAAAAAGTCCGCTTCCAAAAGTAAGTTTTCGTAGGTAGTAGAGTCCCTACGACCGCTTACACGTACCAGGGCGTCGCTTTCCTCCGTTGAGATTATCGGCGGCGCCCTGGGTTTTTTAGTGGTGACTACTACCTGTAAGGGCGTAACGAAATGATAATAGAACATTACGAAATAACGTTAGTCGGTCAAAAGCGCGCGTCTAAAATTGAATTCTACCTAGACGCCGCCGAGGAAATACGCTGGCGTTGCCTGGCTGGTAATGGTGAAATAATCGGCGCCAGTTCGGAAGGATATACGACCCTGGACAATGCGAAAAAAAATACGTTTATGCTTTCCTGTACCCTGGGCGCGTTTAAATTTAAAACGAACGACGACGGGTTTTAAATGTACCTGGCGACAATCGACTACGAAACGGAAGCGATCGAACAGCGACCCGCGTACCCGCCTAAACCTGTAGGCGTCGCCATTAAGTCGCGCGGTCGATGTAAGTATTACGCCTGGGCGCATCCGTCCGGGAATAACTGTAACGTCGGCGACGTCCTTCCTATTCTGGTCGATCACTACACGGACGCGCGCTGTATCTTTCATAACTGCGCGTTCGATATAGACGTCGGTAGCGTCCATTTAGGATTACCGATACCGAACGTTTACGACGATACGGAATTCCTGGCGTTCCTTAACGACCCGCGCGAAAGTTCCTTAGCGCTTAAACCGCTGGCGGCTAGTTACCTAGATATGCCGCCGGACGAACAGGACGAACTAAAGGACTGGATATTAGAAAACGTACCAGGCGCTAAACGCGCGCCGACGAAATGGGGTAGGTATATCGCCCTGGCGCCTGGCGGACTGGTCGGTAAGTACGCGCGCGGCGACGTCGTCCGTACCGAAAAACTTTATAAACTGTTCCGCCCGATAATCGCCGAACGAATGGACGGCGCCTACGAACGCGAACTAGCCTTAGTAAAGGTTAAACTGGGTATGGAAAATCGCGGTATCCAGACGCGGCATAAAGCGATAGCGCGCGACCTACCGAAGTACCAGGCGGCGCTAGCGGACGCCGGTAAAACGCTTAAACGTAAGCTAAAAATATCGAAAGCGTACGAACTGAAAAACTGTAAGGAAGGAACGTTTAACATTAACAGTCCCGCCCAGCTAGCCGACGCCCTAGACGCGGCGGGTTTAGTGGACGACTGGATTTATACGGATAAGGGCGCGCGATCGGTAAGCGTACCGAACCTTACCCAGACCTGTAACGATAAATCGTTCCTACTTATTTACGCTATGTATTCAACTATGGCGACTTATATAGGTACCTACCTGGGTCCCTGGCTGGACGCTAGCGAACACGAAGGCGGGCGAATCTATCCGACGTTTAACCAGGTACGCGGTAACGCCGAACACGGCGACTTTAAAAGTTACGGTACGAAAACCGGACGCCCGTCCGTATCGAACCCTAATTTTAATAACCTACCGGCGAATATCTATAAGTCGAAAAACCGCGCCGTCCTGCTAGCGCTTAAAAAGTACCTAGCAAAATATAAAATAAACTTCGTCGGACTTCGCGATTACATAGCGCCCAGCGACGGTAATTACCTGGTCGGTCGTGACTACGCCCAGCAGGAATTACGGGTCCTGGCGCATTATGAGAACGGCGCCCTAATGCGCGCCTACCTGGCTAACCCGCGTATGGATATACACGCCGAAATGGTTATCCTAATTTACGAACATATCGGTTTAGTCGTTACCAGGGACCAGGCTAAAACGATCGCGTTCGCCTTACTGTATGGGCTGGGACTGGAAGGACTGGCGGACCGCCTGGACACTACCTACGACGAAGCGAAACGCCTAAAGCGCGCTTACCTGGCGGTCCTACCAGGCGTTAAGGAACTACAGGACCAGTTAAAAGCCTTCGCGCGCGAGGACCTACCCATTTACACGCTAGCGAATCGCCGGTACTACTGCGAACCGGACAAAATTGTAAAGGGCGTTTACCGTTCGTTCGAATACCGTTTATTAAACTTACTTATCCAGGGAACCAGCGCGGACATAACTAAGGACGCTATGTTACGCGTCGATAACGTTATCGAAGGCGGGTTAATCGTCCAGCTATACGACGAAATAATCGTCGATACGCCGAACCATAAACGCGACCTGGAACTAATGCGTACCGAAATGGAATACCCGGTCCTGGACGTACCGTTACCGACCGACGCGGAATATTCTAATTTTTCCTGGGCGCGTATGAAACACTATAAGGACCCTGAATAATGTCAGTATCTAAGTTCGCTACACCAGGTAAGAAAAAGTACGACCCGTTAAGCGGGATACGCTGGCCTACGTTCTGGTCGTATTCACGCTGGAACGTGTTTAATAAATGCCGCCTTCGGTATATGTACCAGTATCTATTAAAGCTACCCCAGCCAGAATCCGCGCCCATGATTCGCGGGCAGGAAATACACACTAAAGGCGAAGCATATTTAGACGGCGATATTAAAAACGTACCCGCGTCGTATCGTATGTTCGCCGACGAAATGCGCGCTATTCGAAAACTGGGCGCGACGTCCGAAGGATCGTTTAATTTTACGAAGTCCTGGGCGCCGACCGAATGGGATAACTGGCGGCTATGCTGGCTACGTATTAAAATCGACGCCCTGGTCCGCCAGGTTATCGAATCGACGATCATAGATTTTAAAACCGGACGCCCGTACCCGGATACTAAAGTCCAGTCGGAAATATACGCGGTCGGCGAGTTCCAGACGGCGCCTAAAATCGAAACTATCGACGCCGAATTCTGGTACCTGGATAGCGGCGAAGTCGTGGACTACCATTACGACCGATCCGAATTTAAGGACCTTAAACGTAAATGGGCGGGACGCGGTCGCGAAATGCTAGCCGCCCGCCAGTTCCCGCCGACGAAAAAAGCGTACGATTGTAAATACTGTCCGTTTAGGGACGATAAAAAGCTAGCGACCGGCGACGCCGGACCGTGTAGCGAATGGAAAAAGGCGAAATAATGAAACATATAAAAACGAAAAACGTAGTTAACTGGACGCTGGTATTTATGATCGTCGTAGGTCTGGCGTCTGTACTAATAATCCGCGAAGCGGGCGCGACCGGCGGACGCGACGATCCAGACGTAACCGCCGAAGCGGAAGCGGACGCCCAGGCGGAAGCGGACGCCAGCGCGGACAGTTCCAGCGAATCCAGCGCCCAGGCGGACGCCAGTAACGGCGACCAGACGATTAATTTTACCGGACCGTCGGAAGTTAAAACGACCGGACGGGCGTATCTGTCGTCCGGCGACGCTACGGCGGACTGTCAAAAGTTCGGCGGCGTATCGTCCGCCTGGTTAGGCGGCGCGCTGGGTCTGGGTATTAACTGGACCGATAAGGAATGTCGCCAGCTAAAGGTATACGACCGCCTGGTAGATCGCGGGTTACTACTGGTCGCGAATAAGGCGTTATGCGATACCAGGACGCTACGTAAACTGTACGGTAAGGGCGGCGGCGGACAATGCGCGGCGGAACTGGGTAACGCGTATAACGCGTCCCAGGGCGCCCAGGACGACATACGGAACCAGGTCGCCGAACTACGTCGCCTAGTCCGGGAACTGTCCGTAACGTCCAGCCAGGCGCCCCAGGGCGCTAAAACCGGCGAAACGGCGGGTTCCGTACATAACGTACCGCCCCAGGACGCCCAGGACGGACGATCGACCTATGCCGAATACCCTAGTAACCCCGGAAATACGGCGGACTGTAAACCCTGTCCCGACTGTAGCGAACAGGCTACTAGGGCGTTCCAGGCTTGCGTAGCGAAGTGAAGCTATACACGTACCAGGCGTCGCTAGTCCGGGTCCGGCGGGC